>Ga0318562_10000042_pt1 | contig 57610 bp, 51 predicted proteins | sample GRESIP066b5f18_FD_203688 | JGI IMG/M metagenome (GOLD analysis project Ga0318562, IMG submission 203688) | Tropical soil microbial communities from Luquillo Experimental Forest, Puerto Rico - GRE.SIPMG.066b5f18 | ecosystem: Environmental > Terrestrial > Soil > Tropical forest > Bulk soil... | reverse complement strand
GAGGGAGACGGCTTCCAGCTGCTGGACCGAGTTCATGATGTATTCCGGAACCTGCACCTGCGTTTGATAAGTGTAAGCGGCGTTGTTGTCAAGCCACAAATTTTTGTCGGTATATCTGCTTGACGAGGTGACGTCGGTAATGCTTCTGGATACGTTGTCTATCGAGAGGCCCATCAAGGCCAGTTTGTTTCGATCAACGGTTATGGTGATGGTTGGAAGGCGCAGGGGTTGGGCAATCTGTACGTCCCGCAGGAAAGCGATTTTCCTGAGACTGGCGAGCAGCCTGGCAGAATAATTTTTGATGTCGTCGATATTTTTGCCTGCCACCCTCAATTCAATGGGTGTGGAGGCTCCCTGCGCCATGATTTTTTCAGTCAGTTCAATGGGTTCAAAGGAAATCCGGATATTTGGATTTCGCTGCAATATCTCTGCCCGAAGGGCCTCTTTAAGATCATCCATACTCGCCCGGTAATTTTCATCCAGGTTAACCTGTATGACAGATTCGTGGGTACCGCTATTGAAAATATACAGGTTACTCGTACCGAAATTGCTGGGGACCAACCCTACGAATGCCGAGGAAATGGATACCTGGTGATTGACGGTTGAGTCAATGATGTCGAGAATGTCCTTCGTTGCCCTTTCGGTTACTTCGAGCCTGGTCCCATCCGGCTCCCTGATACGCAACTGCAATTGCCGGTTATTTGTCTTCGGAAGAAGATCTTTCCCAATCATCAGATAGCAGGTCGCTGCTGAGCTGAATGCCAGGATGAGGTAAATCATGACGATCATCTTTCTCTTCGGCATCCATTTTGTCAGCCGGGAGGAAAGTCGTTGTTTGATCCGCTGAAAGAAACTGTTTTCCTCTTTTCGAATAACCTCCAGTTGATCATGGCTCTCGACCTGTGCTCTTTCCTGGCTGTCCAGGGCCATGCCCGCATGGGCATGCAAACCTGTATGCCTGTACTGGAAAAGTTCGGCTTTCAGAAGCCATACAGAGATGACCGGCACCAGGGTCTGTGCTGCGATAAAAGAAACGATCATGGCAAATGCAATGGACAGGGAAAGGGGAAGAAACATGGCCTTTGGTACGCCGTTCATGACAAAGGCGGGGGCAAACACGGCCAGAATGCACATCAGGATCAACAGGAGCGGGAATGATATTTCGGAGCAGGCATCCAGGATCGCCTGTTTTTTGGTCTTCCCCATTTCCAGGTGCTGGTGTATATTTTCTATGGTAACGGTAGCCTGATCAACCAGAATCCCGATGGCAAGCGCAAGGCCACTCAGGGTCATGATATTGATCGTTTGTCCGGCCAGTCTCAGGAAAAAAACTGCTCCCATGACAGATACGGGTATGGTAATGATCACCACCAGGCTACTTCGCCAGTCCCGCAAAAACAGCAACACCATCAGGCCGGTCAGCACGGCTCCCAGGATACCTTCAGTCATCAGGCTTTTCGCAGCATTGATAACGAATACAGACTGGTCAAATTCGTAACTGATGTCCACATCATCGGGAAGCAAGCTCTTCATTTCCGGAATGCGCTTTCTCAGGGTTTGCACCACTTCCCATGTGGAAGCATCGGCCGTCTTAACCACCGGCGTATATACGGAACGTTTACCGTTTACCAATGCATAGTCAACGGTGATATCGGCCCCATCTGCAACCCTTGCCACATCTCTCACAAAAATGGATGTAGCACCGTTGCTCCGTATCGGGATGTCTTCAAAATGTTGTACCCTTGTTTCCAGTGAATTGATCGAGGTAACATACATGATGCTGTCCACGCGGAGGTTTCCGGACGGGGTAATGGAGTTGTTCCGGCTAATGGCGTTCACTACCTCATCTGCGGACAAGTTGTACTGCCGTAGTTTCTCCGGGTTGACATTGATCAGAACGGAGCGGGCATTGGAGCCAAAGGGGGGAGGTGCGGAAAGGCCGGGTACCGTTGCAAACAGAGGACGCACCCTGGTGAGGGCCAGGTCAAAGATCTCCTTTAGAGATCTTGTTTTGCTGCTGAATACCAATTCTCCGACCGGCAGTGAAGAGGCGTCAAAACGGACCACCTGAGGAGGGAGTGCACCCGGCGGGAAAAATGCCATGGTCCGGTTCACCTGAAGGGCCACCTGGGCAGATGCCTCTGCCATGTCTGTATTCTCATAAAAGGTCAGCTTGATCAGGGAAAGCCCCTGTATGTTTTTGCTTTCTATGTTCTTAATACCGTTCACATACAGGAACTGGTCCTGCATCCGCGTGGCAAAGAAACCTTCCATCTGCTGTGCCGACATCCCGCCGTATTGCTCAATTACATAAATCGTGGGGGAATTCAGCTTGGGAAATATATCAATCGGAATGCTTCGGATGGCCATTATTGAGAACAACAGGATCCCCAGGAACAATACCAGGACAGTAATAGGCCTTTTTAGAGCAGCTCGTACCATAAACTAATCATTTGACAGATTGAATAAATAGGTCCAGGTTTCCCGTTGATGCCGCTTTGTCCAGATTGGCCAATAGCCAGTCACTCAGAGCCTGTACATAGTCGGACTGTGACCGGTAGAGCACGAAAGAGGCATTGGTAAGATCGATCAGGTTAATGATTCCGGCCCTGTATTGCGCGATCTTCTGGTTATAGGTGTCCTGGGATGCCCCTATTTGCACAGGAATTTCAAGCAGGTTCTTAACGGCTGTCTGAATGCCCTGGTCCGCCTTATTCTCCACATTCCTCAAGTACAATTGCTGCTGTAACAGATCAAAGTTGGATGCTTCCGTATTCAAATGACTTACGGTCACCTTGTCTTTGCGATGTACCCCGCTAAACAGGTCGTAAACAAACGTGGCTCCCACCATATAGTTGAACCGCTGGTACCCAAGCCCCTGGGAGAGTGATTTGTACTCTCCGTTATAGTCAATGCTCGATCCTCTTGCCCATCCGGTTGCAGTGAGAAATACCCTGGGCAGGTAGCTCTTTTTTGCCAGGTCTTCCGTCTGGAGGTAGAGGGCTTGCTGCTTCTGGTAGTAGTCAGTAAGGGGATTGCTCTGATTCTCGGTATAAGTGGCACGGGCGAGGATATCAAGGGCGGACAAATAGTTTTTCGTCTGGGAGGTATCGATCTGAAATTCATTCATCGAGATACCCGTCAGATAAGACATCTGTTCCTGCAGCTTTCTAATTACTCCTTCCGTCTGGTTGTAACTGATCCGGCTTTTGGACAGTTCTGCCAGTGCCAGGGATGAATCCGCACCTGCCCTGATTCCACTCCGGGTGACTGCCTGTATCACCCGGTATATGGCCTCATACCTGTTTTCATTTTGAAGATCTATTCCCAGCTGAAACTGGTTCTTGAGGATATCAAAATAAAGTTTTGCCGTTTCCCAGGATATCAGGTAGATCTCTCTGTCGAGATCTGCCTGGGTCAGGTTGGTGTAGGCTTTCGCATTATTGATTTTTGACTTTCGAAACCCAAAATCCATCAACTCATAATTGCTCTGGAATATCCCGAAATTGCCTGTGGCTGACTGGTAATTATTGGCCGGATGCAGCCCACTGGATGTCGAGGGGATGATGCCATAGGACACGTAGGATCCGGGCAATGAATTGTCCGTACCCAGGTTTAGCTCATCAGCCACGATGGCGTTGGGTAAATAGGCATGCCGGGCTTCAGTGACCCCCGCGCTGGCGGCATCGACCAGTGCTTTTTTTTGCAGCAGAAGGGGCAGGTGGTGTTTTGCGGAATCAATAAAGTCCGCCAGCTGAAAGTTCTTTTTTTGCTGGGCTACAGCCTTACCAACCGATAAACATGATATCATTAACCATGTTACGGTTGCCGTATTAAATCTAACAACCATATTATCAATTTAGATAATCAATCAAATACAGGAAATGTGTTGTGCCGGTCAGGCAGATACGGGGGGACCCCGGAGCGCATTGGATATAACGTCCGGGGAAGGAGGGGCACAGACGGAAAGAACCCGGCGTGTCACAGAGCAGAAGTACAACAGGGCGGGTAGCCCTGTACGCTTAGCAATAAATGCCTTGCTTTCCCTTGTCCGTTTGTGCCTTTTCTGCGTGCCGTTTGGCTGGCGCTGCTTTCGATCCTTTACATACTCCCTGAAACCATTGGGGCAGGAAAGTTTCCTAGCCTCAAAGCCCCTAAGAGCGAGCGATTCATGGTGCACCGGCTGAGAACTACCTGGCGCCGTGGAAAACCTGGGCGTTGCCGACCTGGCGGATGCTCCGCCAAAAATGGCGGACAGGCCAATCATCAACAATAAAATCAGAAACTTTTTTTTCCACCTCATGACGGACAAATATAAAGAGTGAACTACCCAACTTATTCATAAATCTGGGCTTCAGGCGACCTATGACAACAATTGCTGCCATCTTTCGGAATAGTAATGAGGAAGAAAACCCACTATTCAGGATCTCTTTTCGCCTGGGTGTGCACCCATACCCTATTGTTCTTCGGTAAATGTCCAAATATTTCGCATTTCCTCCAAATCACCAGGGATGATTTGGTTTTGGAACAACATGCATAAACTCGCAGCGTCCCGAAACCCTGATTAAGGTGCTCTTCAGGAAGTACTCTAATCGGCCAGCAGTGATCAATCACCGGCCATTATGGAAACGGCGCATATTCAGATTCATTCCGGTAAGACCATACCTCGTATCCGCAATAGGGTCAGTTCTCGATTAATCCCCAGTTTCAACTAAAAATGACAACCATTGACGAATCATGTCTTAATAATTCTATTTTTGACCAAATTTTCAGGCATGGGTCTCAATTCGATCATGAAGATATTTACGCCCAAGGACAGGGTGTTTTATTCCTTGTTTGAGGAAGTGGCAGATACGGTTGCCAAAATGGGAAAACTCATCAAGGAAATGGTGGCGGAGCCTGACAAGGACAAACGGGCCTCTCTTGTTTCCCAAATCGAGGATCAGGAGCACGTCAATGACGACCTGACCCACAAGATTTTCACTGAGCTGGGAAGGAACTTTATTACACCCTTCGACCGGGAGGACATCCATTACCTGGCAAGTGCACTTGACGACATATGCGATTATATCTATGCCGCAGCCAAGAAGATAAACTTTTACAAAATCAACCCCAATGATGTCGGGATTCAAAAAATGGTAGACCTGATTGAACAGGGAACCATACAAATCCAGACTGCAGTCAGGGAGCTCCGCAATATGAGGGATATGCGAAAGATCACCGATTCCCTGGTAAAGGTCAACAGCATAGAAAACCAGGCGGATGATATTTTTGATATGAGCATAGATCGCCTTTTTGAGACAGAACCGGATGCCAAGGAGGTGATCAAGAAAAGGGAAATCTACCAGGTAATGGAGATAGTAACCGATAAATGTGAAGATGCGGCAAACGTCATCGAATCCATCATTATTAAATATGCGTGATGGATTGTCATCCTCCGCACTTGCAAAACTGCCAATTGATCCTCTATGACCTTTCTGGTAATTGTAATCATCCTGGCCTTGATTTTTGACTATATCAATGGATTTCACGATGCGGCGAATTCCATTGCAACAATCGTATCAACCAAGGTACTTACCCCTTTTCAGGCAGTCCTCTGGGCTGCCATTTTTAATTTTGCCGCATTTTTCATTTCCAAATACCTCATTGGTGAATTCAAGATCGGCAATACCATTGCCCAGTCGGTCAATAAAGATTTCATCACGCTGGGGGTCATTTTTTCAGGCCTGATTGCAGCCATCACCTGGAACCTGCTCACCTGGTGGTTTGGAATACCTTCCAGTTCCTCCCATACTTTGCTGGGAGGATTTATGGGTGCGGCCCTCGCACATGCCGGCGGATGGCAGATCCAGGGAAAGGCCGTGATCAACTATGCCAAGGTCATCCCTACTTTCAGTTTCATCATACTGGCCCCCTTAATCGGCATGGTGGTTGCATTTTTGATCACGATCCTGATCATCAACCTGTTCAGGAAAAGCAACCCGTATAAGGCAGAAAACTGGTTTCGCCGTTTGCAGCTAATTTCTTCGGCCATGCTCAGTCTGGGCCATGGTGGAAACGATGCCCAGAAAGTCCTGGGGATCATTGCAGCTGCCATGGTGTCCAACGGAACCCTGGATAATATCAAAAATGTTCCCAACTGGGTACCAATCGCTTGTTTTTCATCCATTGCTGTGGGTACCATGAGCGGCGGCTGGAGGATTGTGAAGACCATGGGTACCCGCATAACCAAAGTCACCCCGCTGGAAGGAATGTGTGCGGAATCAGCGGGAGCACTGACCCTGTTTATGACTGAAAAACTCGGGATACCGGTCAGCACCACCCACACCATAACCGGTTCGATCATCGGGGTGGGCGCGACCAAACGCCTTTCTGCCGTACGCTGGGGCGTAACCATCAACCTGCTCTGGGCCTGGATTCTCACGATTCCTGTCAGTGCCATTCTGGCTGCCATAATCTATTTTATATTTCAGCTGGTTTATTAGATGGGCCGATTGACCGGTTGCTCCGGGCCAACCACTCCTGTTTACCATCCTTTATTGTCGTTGGTGCGGGGTGCCGCGATTTTTTATATTTCGTCAATCTTTACTACTTTGCCAGCAGATAAAAACAAGTAATGAAAGGAATCATTTTAGCAGGTGGATCCGGAACGCGCCTTCATCCTATAACCTATGCCATCAGCAAGCAGATCATGCCTGTCTATGATAAACCGATGATCTATTATCCCCTATCCACCCTGATGCTCGCCGGCATCAGGGAGATCCTGATCATCTCCACCCCCTACGACCTGCCTTTCTTTAAAAAATTATTTGGTGACGGAAAGCAGCTGGGCCTATCCTTTTCTTACGCCGAACAGCCACAACCCAACGGGCTTGCACAGGCCTTTGTGATCGGAGAGAAATTTATTGGAAAAGACAGTATTGCGCTGGTTCTTGGTGACAATATTTTTTATGGGTCCGGACTTGGGGAACAACTTGAAAAAAATACCGACCCGGATGGCGGCCTTGTATATGCCTATCATGTCAGTGATCCCGAAAGATACGGTGTTGTAGAATTTGACAGGCAGATGCAGGCCGTATCCATCGAAGAAAAACCAGTAAGGCCAAAAAGCAACTATGCGGTTCCAGGCCTTTATTTTTATGATAACGACGTTGTTGAAATTGCAAAGCACCTGCAGCCCAGCACCCGCGGTGAATATGAAATTACAGATGTGAACAAAGAGTATCTTAGGAGAGGCAGTCTGAAGGTATCGATTATGGATCGGGGAACAGCCTGGCTGGATACCGGGACTTTTGACTCCCTGATGCAGGCTTCACTCTTTGTTCAGGTCATTGAGCAGCGGCAGGGCATTAAAATTGCCTGTATCGAAGAAATTGCCTACAGGAAGAAATTTATCAGCAGGCAACAGGTGGAGATCATGGCACAACCATTGCTCAAAAGCGGGTATGGACAATATTTAATGAACATCATCAACCAGTAATCATTTACCATTCATGTCTAGAAAAATTCTTGTAACGGGAGGATGCGGATATATCGGAGCCCATACTATTGTGGATCTGGTTGAAAACGGATTTGATGTCATATCAGTTGATAACAATTCACGTTCCAACCCCAGGATACTCGAGGGGGTCGAAAAAATTACGGGAAAAAGAATTAAAAATTACAAGGTTGATCTGTGCAATTTTGACGACAGTTTCGCCATTTTCCAGGAGAATGAGGACATTGAGGGCATTATTCATTTCGCTGCCTACAAAGCCGTAGGAGAATCAGTTGAGCAACCCCTGATGTATTTCGAAAACAATCTTCTTTCGCTGATAAACCTGCTTAAATGCGTCCAGGAATTCAGCATACCCCATTTTGTTTTTTCCTCCTCCTGTACTGTGTATGGAAACCCCAGTGAGATTCCCGTTACAGAAATGACTCCACCCAAACCGGCTGAATCTCCCTATGGATACAGCAAACAAATGGGCGAGCAGATTATCAATGAATTCTCCAAGGCTTCCGATGCCAGGTGCATCCTCCTTCGATATTTCAATCCGGTCGGCGCCCATCCCAGTGCGCTGATTGGTGAACTTCCCATTGGCCAACCTTCGAACCTGGTACCCGCCATTACGCAGACTGCCATAGGCAAACTCAAACTGATGAAGGTGAATGGGAATGACTATCCTACCCGCGATGGGTCCTGTATCCGCGATTATATCCATGTTTGTGATATCGCCCATGCCCATACGCTTGGACTTGAGTTCCTGCTGAATAAGAAAAGTACCAAGAAATGTGAAGTCTTTAACCTGGGTACTGGTAACGGAGTGACGGTCCTTGAAGCCATCAGCGCATTTGAGCGGGTGAGTGGGATAAAATTGAATTACAGCATCGGCCCCAGGCGGCCAGGGGATGTTGTGGCCATTTATGCCAATAACGATCTTGCCAGGAGGCAACTGGGATGGGTGCCCCGGTTTTCCCTGGAGGAGATGATGGCGACGGCCTGGAAATGGGAACAGAAATTGAAAATGGACGAAAAATTTTATAACGGAAAATTTTCAGAACTGAATTGACTGCCCGCGGAGTCGTCTTTCCGCAACCTCATCCGGAATGGATGATTATCAGAAAGCCAGGAAAATCCCGCGAGTCATCCCGGCTTCCCTCCTTAGCGAATTCGCTCACCTTGTCGGACAGAGGCATTTCCCTTCCAGGCTATAAATCTCAAAACTTCTCCTTTACTTTGCTACTCGAAAAGAAAAAAGAAAAGATCTAACGGGAATTTCCCAATAAACCAATCATATATTCATGTTAAAAGACATTCAGGTCAGCGGTCAGAAAGACACCAGAAGCGGTTTCGGTGACGGAATCCTGGAAGCCGCCCGGAAAAACAAAAATGTAGTCGCCCTTACGGCGGACCTTGCCGGTTCACTCAAACTCCATCCGTTTATCAAGGAATTTCCTGACCGGTTTATCCAGTGCGGTATTTCCGAGGCCAATATGATGGGTGTGGCAGCCGGGATGACCATTGGCGGCAAAATCCCCTTTGCCACTACTTTTGCCAATTTTGCAACCGGACGGGTATATGACCAGGTCCGTCAGTCCATCGCCTACTCCGGCAAAAACGTCAAGATCTGCGCATCCCATGCTGGTCTGACCCTGGGAGAAGATGGAGCGACCCACCAGATCCTGGAAGACATAGGCATGATGAAAATGTTGCCCGGCATGACGGTCATCGTGCCTTGTGACTATAACCAGACAAAGGCGGCCACCCTGGCTATTGCCGATTATTCAGGCCCGGTCTACCTTCGTTTTGGCCGCCCTGTCTGGCCAATATTCACAGATGGTATGGAATTCAGGATCGGGAAAGCACAGGTGTTTGCCGAAGGAACCGATATCAGCATCTTCGCTTGCGGCCACATGGTGTGGAAAGCGATTGAAGCCGGAAAAATTCTCCTGGAGAAAGGTGTTTCGGCAGAAATCATCAACATCCACACGATCAAACCCGTGGATGCAGGAGCCGTTCTCAATTCCATCCGCAAGACGAGGTGTGCGGTAACGGCTGAAGAACACAATATTTTTGGGGGTTTGGGCGATACTATAGCACAACTTTCATCCAGGCATTTCCCTGTTCCGATCGAGTATGTGGGAACAAACGATACCTTCGGTGAAAGCGGGACCCCGGCCCAGCTATTACAAAAATATGGCCTGGACACCCCCAATATCCTGGAGGCAGCCCAAAAAGCCCTGTCGAGAAAAAGTTAAAACTGCTCCGGGAATTAAACTCCTGTATTGATGACCAGTCTATTATCCAATATTCCTGAATCAAACTGCTAACCTTATGGCGGTCACCGCTCATGATACCGAACTGTTAAGTCTTTTCCGTGACCCTCAGACCAAAGAAAGAGCCTTTACTGATATTATTAGGAAATACCAGGAAAAACTCTACTGGCACGTCCGGCGTATGGTGGTTGATCATGAGGATGCCAATGACGTATTACAAAATGTTTTTATACGTGTCTGGAACGGCCTGGAGAACTTCCGGGAAGACGCCCAGCTTTATACCTGGCTTTACCGAATAGCAACAAATGAATGCCTCAGTTTCCTGGACCAGCAGAAAAAGAGAGCCTCTATATCGATTGATGAATCGGATAGCGGTCTCAGCAATAAAATCAAGGCTGACAGGTACTTCGACTCCTCCAAGCTAGAATGGAAATTGCAATTAGCCATACAGCAACTACCTGAAAAACAACGAGTTGTATTTACCCTCCGGTATTATGACGAGATGCCATATGAGGAGATGAGCAGGGTGCTTGATACCTCGGAAGGAGCCCTGAAGGCATCCTATCACCATGCGGTAAGAAAAATTGAGGACTATATGCTAAATCATTAAACTTTGATTAACAACAAAGGTCAGATTAAGGGAAATGAAAAATATTAATGAAATAGTGAACGAATTGGGAGGAATCAGCCCATCCGTAGCTGCCATTCCTCGCGGGGAAGCCCCCTATGCTGTACCTTCCGGATATTTTGAAGCTTTTGCAGATAAACTGATGGAACGAATCAAAAGCGGCCGGGACGCCGAACTGGGAGTCCTGAGCCCTCTCTTGAGTCAGCTTTCAAAAAAAAATGCGGGGGAAGTCCCCCCTGAATATTTTGAGAGGTTTCCAGAACGGGTAGTGAGCCGCATCAGGGCTCTGGGAGCAAATTCTGCTTCCAAAGAGCTTGAATTGCTTTCCCCTTTGTTAAGTGGTCTTGATAAGAGTTCGCCATTCAGTCTTCCCCCCGGATATTTTAAGGAATTGTCGGCCAATGTCGTTGCCGGAATGCGCGCCGTGGAGTTTGTCAGGGATGAGCTGGAAGACACCCCTGCCCTGCTGGGCGGCCTGAACGAGAAAGAAACCTATCAGGTTCCTGCAGGTTATTTTGAAAGCCTGCCGGAGAAGATCGTGCAGCGACTGGGCGGGGCACGCCAACCTGCCCGGGTTGTTTCTCTTACCAAAGCAGGTTCCTGGATTCGGTACGCCGTCGCGGCCGCCGTGGTCGGACTTATCCTGACGGGAAGTCTCCTTTATTTTAACAGGAACAATGGCGGAGCAGAAGATCCGGCCTCCGGACTGGTAAAAGTCAGTGACCAGGAAATCGTCAACTACCTGGAAAATGAATATATTCCCCTTGCAGGATCGTCTTCTGCGGGTAATCCGGCAGCAGTGGCCAGCGTGGAGGAGTTTAATGACAACGATATCAGGGACCTGATGAGTGATGTTTCCGACAAGGAACTGGTAGAATATGCAAACGATCAATTAGGTTCAAAGGATTTGCAAACCAATTAAGGCAGTAATGAAAAAATTAGTTTTATTATATGGAATGATTTTTTTGTTCGCCTGTATGGGGCTGGCCCAGGATGGGGGCAAACTGGAAGCCCTGAAGATCGGATACCTTACCCGCAAACTGAATCTAACCACTGAGGAAGCACAACGGTTTTGGCCCATCTACAACCAGTATTCCGACGAAATCCGCCAGGCCAGGCAATCGGCTGCCAAAGACGGGAAGACTGAGATAGAACTGGAAGACAATATTTTGTCTATCCGCAAAAAATTCAACGGCGAATTCGTAAAAGCCTTGTCTCCGGAGAAGGTAAATACCTTTTTTCGAGCGGAAAAAGAATTCGGGAATTTCGTGCAGCGGGAAATGCAAAGACGGCAGCTAAGGATGATGCAGCAGCCCAAGCATCCCATGATACGGTAATAGACCCTCAGATTTTATCAATTTACCGATTAATTTAATTTGAAAATACCTGAATAACGATATTTGAATCTGGTGTTTTTCATAGGTTAGCAACGGCCGGCTCTTTCAAGAGCGGGCCTCTTTTTTTCAGCCACAGAATGCTGCCAGGTCTTTTTCAGCCATTGACATTCCATTCAGGGGATTGGAAAAATCGGGGTTTTGATATCGTGATAAAATAGAAAGGTCCATTTTTCTTTTTCACCCTCCTGCCACCACAGCTTGCGGAGTTCCATACATTTCCTTCCGTCGAAATCGTATTTGGCAACAAAACGGTTTTTCATCTGCTGTAACTGGGGGGCCACATCGGCCCCAAAAAAAACCGTTTCCCCCCCGTCCACTACGCGGAATACCTGGTGATAGGGACAATGTGCCCCCGTGAGTTCATACCGGATATATCCGTCCAGTACACCGTTTCCGTTGAGCAGTACCAGATGACCGAAAGTCTTCATCCATTCGAGTTCTTCGGTTATATATGAGGGAAAGCCTTTCTCGAAGGCATAATTCAGCTCCCGCTCCTGCACAAAATAACTGGCCTGCGGAAAAGCAGGTTCCCGCAGACCCGTTGTCCGGTTGAGCCTGCTCAGGCCGCCCGCGTGGTCCTTGTGCAGGTGGCTGATCAGCACTTTGGTCACTTTCCCCGGATCAATTCCTTCCTTGTGGAGGTTCCGGTGCATCTGAAGCTCTCCGTCCTGTTCGAAACCAAGACCACTGTCCAGCAGCAGGATATCTTCAGATGTCACAAGGGCAAACGGCTGCACTTCGACCAGGAGGCTTCCTGTAGCCCGCGTTTGAAGATCGTCCTTATCCAGGTCAAAGGGAACGAAGAGTTTGGTTTTATCGATGGTGAAGGAACCTTCTGACAATGGAATGATCTTCATGGCTGTGGAAAACCCAATGGGTAAATTTGATGGCTGTTAAGGAAAATGGTCCTTAAAGGATCAGGCAAATCTATGGGATAATCAGGAAGGTCTCAAAAGCTTACCTGCTGTCAACGCAGGACCATCTGGCGGTCAGCGTCCAGTCTGATCAGAATAAACAGCATGGTGGTAAAGGTCAGCAGGGAAGTTCCCCCGTAGCTGACAAAAGGCAAGGGAATTCCAATCACAGGAGCAAGCCCGATCGTCATACAAACATTGATCGCAATATGAAAGAATATCACAGAGGCAACACCATACGCGTAGCAACGGCTAAACACACTTCGCTGCCTTTCGGCAACCGTTACGATACGCATCAGAAGCAGCAGGTAAATGCCGAGGAACAGGACACTTCCTGTAAACCCAAAGCCTTCGCCGATCGTGCAAAAAATGAAATCCGTTCCCTGTTCCGGTACAAAGGCATAGCGGGTCTGGGTTCCTTTTAACAATCCTTTTCCTATGATTCCGCCATTGCTGATCGCTATTTTGCTCTGTTTTACATTATAATTGCCATCCTTTTTCTTGCTTACATTCTTTTGTTCGATTTCCAGGGCGGCAGCCGCGTCTTTGGGTACATAATCCTTTCCGATCAGGTCATATATCCTTTTCACCTGGTAGGGCTGGAGGACGTGATCAAACGCGAACGGAACAACAAAGCGCTGGACGCCAACACAAACAAACCATATCCCGATGACCAGTAAAAGAATCTTTCTCTGCCTTTTGATCTGCCTGCGCAGCACATAAATGGCCAGCACGGCGATAGCCGTAAGGATCAGGGCGAGGGTGTTGGGTTCCAGCAGCAGGGTAGCCACCACCAGAACCGCAAATGAAAACCCTATGATGAGGATGGAAGGGGGCAACCCCTCGCGAAACATAACGAGGAAAAAAGAAAAATAGGGCAGGGCCAGGCCTGTCTCATTCTGCATGATGGATAAAAAAGCCGGAACGAGCGCAATCACACCGGCGATGATCTGCGAACGCGGTCTTGCAAAATCAGTTTCGACGCGGGAAAGGTATTTTGCAAGTGCCAGGTTCACAAACAACTTGCACAGGTCTGCAGGCTGGATCTGGAATACATTTCCGAACCGGATGATGGACCGGGTCCCTTTCACGTTGGAATGGAAGGGAAATACCAGCAAAAGAAGCACTATCCCCAGAGCGTACCAGAGGTTTGCGGTGGCAGTAAAGAATTTACTGTCGGTCAGCAGGATGAATATGGCAAAGATCCCTGAAAAGATAAACCAAAGCAGCTGCCTGCTGTAATCGGTCTTCAGAGAAATAAATCCCTGCAGGATATTGTCGCCATCCCGGTAGCTGGCTGAAAAGATGCTGACGATCCCAATTACGCAAAGCATAAGCCACATCCAGACCAGGGACCAGTCAATGCCTTTTGAGATATTTGGATTTCGGGTAGTCATATCAGTTATTTAAAGAATCGGGCTGTGGGGCTTTGATTTCGTCCTGAGGTTTTGATGCAGCCGCTTTCTGCATGTCCTGCAGCAGCTGCTGATTAATTATCCGGTGCACAGTATCCATCAGCGCTATCCGGAAAGCAGGGGATTGATATTTTAACAACCGGGTGCTATCCCCTGTTTGCCTGGCCCATGCTGCGGCCCGGATGGAATCAGATTTATACTGAACCCGGACCAGGTATTTGGGGATGAGATTGGAACCGGATATCTGGTCGGCCTCCTTGACCCTTTCCGCCCGTAAGGTATCATTCAGGTATTTTTCGACCAGCAGGGAACCTATGGGAGCGGCCCACTTGGAACCGTATCCTGCATTTTGGACGACCACCGCCACGGCAATTTTGGGATTTTCCCTGGGAGCGAAACAAACAAACATGGAATTGTTTGGAAGAGCCACTGCCCGTCCGTCTATGATCAGTTTGTTCTGGGCGGTTCCTGTTTTGGCGCACATATCGATGCCTGGAATTTTGGCAATTCTCGCGGTACCGATTTCGACGACATCCTGCATTCCGGTCATTACAACATCATACACGTCGTCCTGAATATGAGTCAGTACTTCGTGTTTTTTCCGGAAGCGGGACAGCAGGGTATCTTCGGGTGATTCCCCATCCACCTTCTCCACAAAGTGCGGAACATAGAAATAGCCCTTATTGGCCACGATGCACATGGCATTGGCCATCTGCAGGGGGGTTACCGCCATCTTATCCTGTCCGATTCCCAGACCGCCCCCCACCATGGTGCAGGAATTCCATTGTCCACGGTAATCTTTATCATACGCCGATGTGTCCGGGATATTTCCACCATCTTCACTGGGAAGGTCCACGCCAATCCGGTGACCCAGACCAAAGGCATTGACGTATTCTTTCCATTTCATCAACCCGATCCGGGGATTGTGGTATTTTGGGTTGTCAATGGTGAGTTTGAGGGTGTTGGAGAAAAAGGAATTGCAGGAATGAGCTATGGCCAGCCGGAGATTGGCTGCGTGACCAGGGATTTTTTCATCGCATTTTACGGGGTGTGGGCATCCATAGTAAACCCCATGGCAGTCGTACCCGCTGGCAGGCGTGATAATCCCTTCATCCAGACCAATCAGGGCTCCGAGCGGTTTATAGGTTGAACCTGCCGGGTACTGGCCTTTGATCGCCCGGTTGAGCAGAGGACTGCTCACGTCCAGGAAAAGCCGGTTAAAATTCTCCTGCTTGTCTGACCCGGTAAGCATGTTTGGATCAAAGCCAGGACCCGATGCCATGGCCAGGATACCGCCAGTTTTGGGTTCAATGGCAACAATGGCCCCCACCTTGTTGCGGAGTAGTTTCTCGGCCAGTTGCTGCAGTTCAATATCCATGTAAGTCCGCAGATTTCTTCCGGCAATGGCCGGTGTATCCAGCAGCCTGTTCTCATAATGACCCACGAGCCTGTTTCTATTGTCTTTGATCCAGAATTCTATTCCCCTTTGTCCCATCAGCTCTTTTTCATAGTACTGTTCAAGCCCGGTCTTCCCGATATAATCTCCCAGCTGATAGGCATAATTGTATTTCTTCAGCACGGCTGAATCTACTTCCCCCACATAGCCCATGATATGCGCCGCCGCATCAAATGGATATACCCGTACGGGTCTTTCCTGCAGGTTAAACCCGGGAAAACGCCAGATATTTTCCTCCAGTTTGGCATACAGGTCCGGGGGAAGAAGGTCGTCGAAAATGGATGGTCTGAAGGGTCCGTTCTTGAATTTGGCATCCAGTATCCGGTCCCTGAATTCTCCTCCATCTATCCCCATCAGCTCGCAGAAATATGCGGTATCAATGTTCTTGACCTGCGAAGGAGTGACCATCAGGTCATACATGATGGTATTGTTCAGGATGGCCTTGCCGTGCCTGTCGTATATAAAGCCCCTGGACGGATAGACACGCTTGGGAAAAAGCGCGTTTTCCTGGGCCATTTTCTTATATTTTGAGGAGACAAGTTGTAAATTGAAAAGCTGGGCAAATATGATAAAAAACATTCCACCGAAGATCAGGCGGATTATGTTGCTACGCGATTGATTGAATACAGGCATTTCCGGATATACGATTTTGCAAGGGGTCCAATTCCACGGTAAAGATATAACGCCAAAGTATTTGTAGCAATATAATTATTGTGTAAAAAAGTTCAGTTAAAGGCGCATGCTCCAAGAAAATGTGGAACAACGCAGATCTGGACATTTGAGGAAGGGAGGCATGACGGAAATTTAATTCAGGCTGTATTTGTTCTGAATTTTTCTTTACGATAGAACAGCAATTCGGTCAGCAGAATCAGCAGCAGGCTGATGGCCGACGTGCCGATAACTTTCCCGGCAAAATACCAGAATGATCCAAAACTCATCCATTCAAGGAATACCAGGTAGAAGTGATGAAAAAGGGTCAGGATCAGCACGTAGGTTCCGTAGGGGGCCCAGCCCATGCTGGTGATAGAGGGGGATGAATAGTTTTTGTCAGCGCCCTCCTGGGAGATCAGCAGGTTGATAACAAAGGGGCGGATATAGGCAATGAGGGTGCACGCGGCTGCATGTAACCCCGGTGTGCCGGTGAAATAATCCAGGGAGAGGCCGTAGATAAAACTGATGAGCATGAGGCCGGACCTCGAAAGACTGAAAGGTAGCCAAAGGATATAGAGGTAGTACAGGTAGGGTATGATGAAACGATGGAGGGGCGGAATCTTAAAAAGGATAAACACCTGAACAAAAAGGAACAGGATAAAGCGGATGGTATTTTTCAGCAGCTCGCTCATTGGAATTTTTTGCGGGTTGAATCCTCCAGCCTTTTTTGTTCTTCGTATTGATTGTTCCCAATCACGTAAACGTATTCCAGGTTAAAAAAATTTGTGGAGGGCCTTACTTTCAGGGTATAGAAATTGCTGCTTTTGTCATCCAGGATTTCCTGCACGGTTCCTACCATAATGTTGGCCGGGAAAAGCGAAGAGGTAGGACTGGTAACTACGGAATCCCCCTTCCTGACACTGGCACTTTTTGGGATATCCTTCAGCGTTACATAATTAGGGCTGGCTCCGTCCCACTCGACCGATCCCCTTTCTGAGCCGTTCTTTAATTTTACGACAACCTTATACTGCCGGTGCAGGAGGCTCATGACGGTTGCGTAATTTTCACTGACATTAACCACCGTTCCAACAATGCCCTGGGGACCGACGACGCCAGAATTAGGTCTTACATTCTGGGCAGAACCGCGATGGATAGTCAGGTAATTGGTCTGTGATATCACTGAGCTGTTCACTACCTTGGCTCCCAACAGAATATACTTCTGGATTTTTCTCAGTGAATCGATCATGACCGTGTCCACCACGGGTCTTTTGAGGGAATCCGGCCATTCGTAGTTTTCTTTTAGCAGTTGCCGAAGCGAGAGGTTTTCGCGAACCAGCGAATCGTTGGTTCTTTTGAGATTGAAATAGTATTCAATATTGTTATACCGCTGGTCAAGTTTGCCGGTAATTTCAGTCGCCACGTTCATGAAGGCCGCTTCGTGAAACTTATTATAGCGGAAAAGAAAGGAAAGCGCCATGATCTGCAACACCAGGAAAAAGATGAAAGTAGAGTACCTTCTGATGAAGAGAAATACATTACGCACTTACAGGATGATTTAAAATTCGACATCCCAATTCCAAAACGGGCAAAGCCGGGATTGGATTTCGGATATTGATTAACGCATTACAAAAGGATACCTGTCATAATTTTTTAGGGATATGCCTGTACCGCGGACAACACTCTTCAGGGGATCATCAGCAATATGTACCGGCAACTTGATCTTCTGGCTCAGGCGTTTGTCAAGTCCTCTTAGCAAGGCGCCCCCACCCGTAAGGTAGAGTCCGCGGCGGTAGATATCACCAGCCAGCTCAGGCGGCGTTGTCTCGAGCGCCTTCAGGATGGCTTCTTCAATTTTAAATATGCTTTTGTCGAGAGCTTCTGCGATCTCCTGGTAACTGACCATGATTTGCTTCGGAATACCGGTTACCAGGTCGCGCCCATTTACGGGAATATCGTCCGGAGGGTTATCAAGGTCTTTCAAGGCAGCGCCGATCTGTATTTTTATCTGTTCTGCGGTCCGCTCACCGATCAGCAGGCTGTGGTAACGTCGTAAGGCTTCCATGATATCTGCTGTAAATTCGTCGCCTGCAATCCGGATTGACTGGTCGCAGACAATTCCTGCCAGGGCAATGACTGTTATCCCGGTGGTTCCTCCCCCTATATCAATGATCATGTTGCCAACGGGCTCTTCCACGTCAATACCGATTCCCAGGGCCGCTGCCATGGGTTCATGGATCAGGTAAACTTCTTTGGCCCCTGCCTGTTCAGCGCTGTCCCGAACGGCTCTTTTTTCGACTTCTGTAATGCTGGAAGGAATGCAGATCATCATGCGCCAGCTGGGAGGAAAAAGTGGCTTTTTGGGGTAGATCATCTTGATCATCTCCCTGATCATCAGCTCGGCCGCGTTGAAATCTGCGATAACACCGTCTTTTAGGGGTCGGACTGTACGAATACTCTCGTGGGTTTTTTCGTGCATCATCAGGGCACGCTTTCCCACCGCTAATACTATTTTCGGATTGTTTCGGTCCAGGGCTACAATGCTGGGCTCGTTCACCACTATCTCATCGTTATGTATAATAAGGGTATTGGCTGTACCCAGATCCATCGCGATCTCTTGTGTCAGGAAATTGAATAATCCCATTTTAAAAGGTCAGATTTAAATTCAGGCTGAATGCCTGCAAAATTCATGCAAATATTCCGAATTAACAAAGCGAAACCTTTGATTTGTGGGTTTTTTTCAAGACCAGGTCCACCGCTGTGCTGAATAAAAAGCGTTCCTAAAATGCTTGAAGAAAATTTCCTCTGGTAATTCTACCACTGAACGCCTATTTCGGTTTGTTATTTTTTGAAGACGAGGGTTTATTTCGACTGCTCCTTCTGGTGATTAACCGGATGGAAACTAGCTTTCCCTTCCCTGAGTGATTATCGATCGGAAAGCATTTGTTCTGCCCGGCTGCCGTTTTCGATCAGCCAACGAATCCAAGTCTTTTTTCCATCTCCTTGCTCAAAGGAGGAAGCCTTTTTCTTTCAATGAGGAAACTGGTCAGCTGGGCGATCTCCTTAAAGATATAGTGCTTATCCAGCGCAGCCTTCAGGTAGTCCCGGCCGGAGCTGCCCCCGGTCCCGATGCGGGTTCCGATGGTTCTGTGTACCATATTCATATGGCGGTAACGCCAGGTACTCAGTTGTTCATCCAATTCGAGCAGCTGGGTGAGAAGCTGGAAAGGCAGTTGAAGCATGGGGTATCCCCGGTAGAGCATGATGAAAAGAGCTGACCGGCATGCCCCTGGGGATAGATGGCGGAGTTCAGGGGCAGCTGGCCTCTTGCCACCGGCAACAGAGAGATCAAAATAGGAATCAAATAGCCCGAGGTTTTCGTCTTCGGCCCTGACCAGGCTCCGGAGGTACCGCAGCCGGTATTCCTGCCAGAATACTGGAGTTCCATCTGGCAACCTTTGAGGGGAGTCATCAGATGCGGAGGAGGTAAAGTTTTTCCAGTTGGCCTTTTCTTCAAAAAAAGGCATCCTCTCCAGCCAAAGGTTGACCCACTGAAGGAGTGATTTTTCATTTTCAGCCCTTTTGATCATTTCAATCTGCCCGGATCTGAGTTGAGATAAATAATAGTCCTGCCCGTACCGCTGCTCATATTTAAGGCCGAGGCTGGCTTCCAGCATTTTGAATTGCCAGCTCTGAAATCCGGAGGCGGGCCTGAGCATATCCCTGAAATCCAGAAAATCCATCGCAGTCATGGTTTCCATCACATCGATCTGGTGGACCAGAACCTTCATGATACTGACACAGCGGGAAAGACGATGAACGACCGTTTGCAGCTCGGGAGAATTGTCGTTGAGCGTGGGCTTTGCCATAATGGCGTTAACGGATGCTGTTTCAAAAAGCAGTTGTTTAAACCACAATTCGTAAGTCTGGTGAATGATGATGAAAAGCATTTCATCGTGGGCGGGCTCGTTTCTCCTCCAGCTCTCAGGATACTGGGCGTCCAGTATTTTTCCCAGCTGAAGGTAGTCCCCGTAATGCATTTCGTCAGCCATGGAAGGAAAGTTTTAACAGTGCACCAAAAAGGAATATCGCCTGACGACGGGGCCATAAGCCGGCAGGCTAACCCCGGTAACCAGAAAATGCAGGAATTCCGGGCTCCAGCGGGGTGTTGCAGCTTCAGTAAGAGATGATGGTACCGTGCTTCCCCTAATTATCGCCTATGCCTGCTACATGAATTCATAGCCTATATCCCGCCTGTAATAGATGCCTTCGTATTCGATGTGCTGGAGTACATCACGTGATTTGTCTACTGCCTCATAGATCGTATCGGCAAAGGAGGTTACGCACAAGACCCTTCCTCCATTGGACAGGACCTTTTCGCCTTCCTTTATTGTTCCGGAATGGAAGATCAGGTTGTCATCGCCCGTATTGTCATTGAGTCCCCTGATTTCAAAACCTTTCTCATAGCTTCCCGGGTAACCGCCGCTCACAGCCACGATCGTACCTGCCATCCTCTCCTCTGTTTCGATCCTGACATGCTGGAGCTGCTGGTTGGCGGTGGCAAGAAACAACTCGACCAGATCATTCTTAAGCCTTGGTAAAACGACTTCGGTTTCCGGGTCGCCCATCCGGCAATTGTATTCAATGACAAAGGGATCATTACCGACCTTGATCACACCGATAAATATAAACCCCCGGTAATCTATACCATCCTTTTGCAGTCCTTCGATTGTAGGCTGGATAATTCTTGTATTCACTTTGTCCATAAATACCTGGTCGGCAAATGGAACCGGGCTCACTGCACCCATTCCACCGGTGTTGGGCCCCTTATCTCCTTCTCCGACCCGCTTATAGTCCTTTGCCTCAGGCAGCAGAACATAGTTTTTACCATCGGTCAGAACGAATACGGATAACTCAATACCTGTCAGAAATTCCTCAATTACTATTTTTCTGCCGGCCTCCCCAAACTTTTTGTGTTGTAGCATCAGCTCGTATTCAGCCATGGCTTCCACATGGCTCTGACAGATGACCACCCCCTTACCGGCTGCCAGCCCGTCCGCTTTGAGAACAATGGGCAGGTCATGTTTTTCCAGGTAGGAAATTCCTTCCGTGTAATTATCCAGGTCAAACTCCCTGTAGGCCGCTGTAGGGATCCCATGGCGCTGCATAAACTTCTTGGAAAATGCCTTGCTGCCTTCCAGCTGGGCTCCCTTTGCCGAAGGACCGATGATCAGGATGCCCTTCAGCTCTTTTTCGCCGGCAAAGAAATCCACTATACCCTTTACAAGAGGTTCTTCGGGTCCTGTGACCACCAGGTCTATTTTTTCCCGGACACAGGCTTTCTTGATTGCTTCAAAGTCAACCGGCGATATATTCAGGTTGGTCCCACATAGAAGGGTACCCGCATTCCCCGGAGCGATAAATAGATTTGTGCAGAGCTTGCTTTTGCGTAATTTCCAGGCAAATGCATGTTCCCTACCACCAGCGCCTAATAACAAGATATTCATAAAGCCAATAATTCGGGCCCTAAATTCGAGCTTCAAAATCAAACGGTAAAATAATTTACACCAGCGGAGCGGCCAGATCTGTTTAATCAGGAGATTCAGCTGTTGCCTCCCGTTGAAACATAGCTCTTTTCGGGCAACCGCCTTGCGACAAGCAGATACAGCAGCAGGAAACAGGCAAGTATCCCGATAAATAGCCAGAAATAGTCAGCTCCGACAAACTTTGAAAAGAAACCTTTTTCTGCAATGCTCCGGTTTACACGACTTGTAAAATAATTCCCTCCTGAGATGGTCAGCAGATACAAGGCACTCATTGTACTCTTCATGGAAGGGGGCGATTGCGTGTAGGCATACTCCAGGCAGGTAATGGATACCAGAATCTCGGCCCCGGATAATATAAAATAGGCCAGAATCTGCCACCAGACGGTTGGATGCTGCCCCTTGTCAATTTTATCCTGCAGCAAGGCGATGATGATAAAACAGATCCCGGTTAAAAACAATCCGGCGCCTATTTTTCTGAGTGCCGTGGGCTTCAGTCCGATCTTTTCAAAAAAAGGATAGATGATATAGGTAAACACGGGGATCATGCTTACCAGGAAAATCGGATTGAAAGTCTGTACCTGTTCCGGGAACAACTCATAGCCGAAGATATGGCGGTCAAGTTTGGTAGCCTGCAAAACCCACTCAGCGAGGTTTTGGTCCCACATCGCCCAGAATATGGGCGTAAAGGCAAACACGAGTATGATCCGGTACACTGCCTGGACAGCATCGATGGCTGATGGGGAATATTTTTCCTTGACAGCCTGCCACACGCTCTGGCCTTTTTTCCTGCTGAACATCTTCTTAAGGGCATATAAGGAAATGACCAAAAAATTTTCTTTCTTGATTCCGGTAGGCGGAACGCGGACATATTTTTTTCTTCCCATCCAGAAGATGATGGTAGCGACACACATCAATATGCCAGGCAGGCCAAAGGCAAGTCTGGGACCAACCTTGTTGTAAATGACCGGAATGAGAATTGTAGACAGCACCGATCCGGAATTGATCGTAAAATAAAACCAGCCGTACACTTTGGACATCAGGTGCTGGTTGGATTTGTCGAACTGGTCGCCGACATTGGCCGATACACAGGATTTAATACCCCCTGCAGCAGTAGCAATGATCGCCAGGCCAATCGCAAAATTCCCATAATTATTGGTGGACAGTGCAAGGGTCAGGTTTCCAAAGGCATAGATAATGGAAACAAAGAGGATGACCTTGTATTTGCCAAAAAACCAGTCTGCTGCGATGCCTCCCAGCAGGGGCATAAAATAGGCCAGCGTGACAAACAGATGCACCTGCTCGTTGGACCTCGCCTCGGCGATGGTCTGCAAGGCGGGATTATGCGCAGGATTGAAAAACTGGGCAACCAGGAAGGTACTCAGAATGGATCTGATTCCGTAGAAACTGAAACGCTCGGCAGCCTCATTGCCGATGATATAGGGTACAGCCCTGGGCAGCCGGCCTTTAAGTGGTTGTACAATTTCTGTCATGTACGTTATTTTGAATCCGGTAAAAAGGTTGTGTAATTCGGAGAATTCCTCCGCTCATCTCCATTGCGCAAATATATGTTTTGATGCAGGAAGAAGGTTTATGGAAGACCGTTCGGTTCTCGCGTCCAACAGGTCGGTTTCCACATGCACTAAAGATAATGGAAAAAAAGTGCTTCTACCTAGAAGACCTAATTTTTACTATCTTCCCTACTCAACCAACCTGATGGCTATGGCGGATAAAAAATTCCACCCCTTTGTCGCACCGGACGTCCAGATGAAGGAGTTTACCCTTAAAGCGCTCGTTGCCGGAAGTATTTTCGGAATTCTTTTTGGTGCTGCAACCGTTTATCTGGCCCTGAAGGCAGGCCTCACCGTGTCTGCCTCCATTCCTATCGCCGTACTGGCCATTACCATCGGGAGAAAAGTATTTAAGACAACGGTCCTGGAAAACAACATCATCCAGACAACCGGTTCCGCCAGTGAAAGCATCGCCGCCGGGGTGGTTTTTACGCTTCCGGGTTTTCTATTCCTCTCGACGGCAGAGTCCGCCGGATATTTTGACTACCTGGTCATATTCATCCTGGCCATTTTCGGGGGAATGCTCGGGACCCTCATGATGATTCCCCTGCGACGCTCACTGATTGTTAAAGAGCATGGAACACTGCCCTACCCGGAAGGTACCGCCTGCGCATCGGTATTGAAGGCAGGCGAAAAAGGAGGCGAGTTTGCCAGGACCGCATTTCAGGGTCTGGGTTTTGCTTTTGTATATGCCCTCTTACAAAGAATGTTCCGTGTGATTGCAGAAACTCCGCTTTTTGACAGTTCCAATTTTTCTTCGCTGAAAAAAATATTTCCTTCAGCGCAGGTTTCAGCCGACATCACACCAGAATATCTGGGTGTTGGGTATATTATCGGCCCCCGGATTGCAGGTGTGCTCGTCGCTGGCAGCGTGCTGAGCTGGCTGGTCCTTCAACCCCTGCTGGCTACACTCATCGATCCGGTAAATATAGCCCTCCAGCAGGTCAAGCTGGGTTTTCTCCAGGACATCCATACATCAGGTGGCTTTGGCAACTGGGATCCGGTCAGCCGGAGTTTTGCCGATCCGGCTTCGGCCATTTACCGCGCCTATGTACGCCAGATCGGGGCAGGGGCTGTGGCGATGGGTGGGTTCATCACGCTCATCAAGACGATCCCTACCATTGTATCTTCTTTTAAGGAAAGTATATCTGCGGTGAAGGAAAAGGGCAGGGATGAGCGTTTGCGTACAGAGCGTGACCTAAGCATCAAAGTGGTTCTTTTCGGAAGTCTTGCCCTGGTCCTGCTGATCTCCCTTTTGACCTTTATTCCGGGGAATTCGATTTTCAACCGGCTGCTGATCGGCATCCTCATCGTGGTATTCGGTGCATTCTTTGTTACTGTTTCGTCCAGGATAGTCGGTTTGATCGGCTCTTCGAACAATCCCATTTCAGGAATGACCATTGCAACGGTCATGAGTACCTGCCTGATTTTTATAGCTGTGGGCTGGAGTGGAAAAGTTTATGAACCGATGGCCCTGGTCGTGGGAGGTATGGTATGCATAGCGGCCGCCAATGCGGGGGCCACTTCCCAGGATCTGAAAACCGGGTACCTGATCGGGGCCACTCCAAAATACCAGCAGCTGGCCCTTTTTATAGGTGTTATTGTTTCCTCCCTGGCTATCGGTTTCACGGTTAAAACCCTGGACATTCCCAATGCCGAACTGGCTGCCCGGGGTATACACCACGCGATCGGCAGCCAGTTTAATGCGCCACAGGCGACATTGATGGCAACCCTGATAAAGGGGATCCTCTCCAAAAATCTTGACTGGAACTTTGTCATGGCCGGTGCATTCCTGGCCATTGTCGTCGAACTCTGCGGCGTGAAAGCACTCAGTTTTGCAATCGGCGTATATCTTCCCATCTCAACCACCCTTCCGATTTTTATCGGGGGCGGGATCCGCGGTCTGGTGGACGCAGTTAAAAAGCGCCGGGGGGATGCGCCAAAGGAGGGCGAAGAAGATCTGGAAAAAGGCAATCTTTTTGCAACCGGTCTGGTGGCCGGTGGCGCATTGATGGGAGTCATCTTTGCATTTGCCAACATACCGGACAAGGTCACCGCACTGCTCAAACAACTCAGCCTGGAACCATCCCTCCAAAAAGCCCTGGGTCAGACGGGATATTATCTGCTGGGACTTGCCTTTTTCGCGCTCATGGGATGGATGCTTTACCGCACTGGCCTGAAAAAAACAAAACTTGACTGAGGGAATATTTCAGAAGGGGAATTAAAACAGTGAGGATCTCCTGCAGTACCTGTCATCTTTCAACTCATCTTAAAGGGAACGATCATCTAGAAAACGGGGATATTGACTTCGAAGATTTTTTTATTGTTCAGGTTTTCCATGGAGTAGGTGCCATGCATCTTGCCCATTTCCGTCCTCAGGTTGCATCCACTCACATATTGGTACCTCTCCTCGGGATTCAGGGTGGGCTGGACTCCTACAACCCCCTCCCCCTCTACTTCCCGGTAACTGCCGTTGCTGTCGAAAATGTGCCAGTGGCGGCGATGCAGTTTGATGGGAAAGTTATTGTGGTTTTCAATGGTGATGCGATAGGCAAACATGTATTCCCCTGAAACGGGATTGCTGTAGTCCGGCTGGTAAAATGTCTCCACGCTGATCTCAACGCCTTCCGAAATTTTGCTTGCCATCGAAACAAATTTTGATAAAATTAATCAAAAACAGGCGTGCTTCAGTGTAATACCGACAATTTAGTTTGTCTATGCGGATTCTATCCTAATTTAGTGCATCCTTTGTTTTTTTTTCAAATCGAATTACTCTCATTAATTACCAGTTATCAATTACGAAATAAACTCATACGAATATGAAGATAGCAGTTGCCAAGGGAGACGGGATCGGTCCGGAAATCATGGACGCAGTTCTTCGCATATTTAACAGCAATAAAGTGCCTATGGAGTATGAAACGGTCGATATGGGAAAGTGGGTGTTTGACAAAGGATTTTCCAATGGTATGACCCCGGAAGCACAACACACCATCGAAGAGTTGGGTATTCTTTTCAAAGGTCCGATGGAAACTCCCAAAGGGAAGGGAGTGAAAAGTGTGAATGTCACTGCCAGGAAAACCTGGAATACATACGCGAATAAAAGGGTTTTTCAAACGCTTCATGGCGTGGACACCGTTTTTTCCAAGGCAGGCATTCCGATCGATATTACCATCGTCAGGGAGAACATTGAAGATACTTATGGCGGAATCGAGCACATGCCTACCCATGATGTGGCCCTGAGCAGGCGTTTCATTACCAGGCCCGGAAGCCTGCAGGTTATCAAATATGCTTTTGAAATGGCCAAGAAAAAGGGCACCAAGCGAATTACCTGCGGCCACAAGGCCAATATCATGAAACTGACAGATGGCCTGTTCCTGGATTGCTTTTATGAAGTGGCAAAGGATTACCCGGAACTAAAAGCGGATGATGTGATCGTCGATGATCTCTGTATGAAACTGGTGACCCGGCCGGATGCTTTTGATGTGGTTGTGCTTACCAACCTTCAGGGCGACATTGTATCAGACCTGTGTGCAGGACTGGTGGGGGGGCTTGGATTTGCTCCTTCAGCCAATATCGGCGACCACATTGCCATTTTTGAAGCAGTGCATGGAACCGCCCCCGATATCGCCGGAAAGAACCTGGCCAATCCCACCGCCCTGCTGCTGAGTGGCATAGCCATGCTGCGTCATCTGGGTCTGATGGAAAATGCTGCAGTCATCGAAAACGCCCTGCTGTATACACTGGAACAGGGAATTCATACCGGGGATTTTGGAGACAAGAACACGCCTTCACTCAATACCCTGCAGTTCGCTGATGCCATTATTGCCAATTTTGGTAAACAGCCTGCCCACGGTGCAAAACCGGTGCTACCCAACATGCCTGTCACCACTACCTTTTTCAAACTGGACCGTAATCCGATGCTGGTTTCTACAGAAACGGAAAATGAAAAAATCGTAGGAGTGGACATGTTTATCGAGAGCTCTGAACTACCCGAGGAGATCGCCAAAAAATGTCAGCGGCATGCGGGGGTGAAATTCAACCTCATAAACATCAGCAACCGGGGCACCCAGGTTTGGCCTACCGGTTCGGTGTATACGAACCTGGTCAACCAGTATAATGTCCGATTTGAAAGCATCGGGGATTATCCCCTCAATCAGCAAGACGTCCTGGGTTTATACGTAAGTTTGAGCGGGGATTTTAAGATTTGTTCCTCCGAACTGTTAAATGTCTGGGGAAACAAGAGGGCCTACAGTCTTGCCCAGGGGCAATAGTAGGATACCTGTCGATGGGAAAATGTTGCCAGATGACTATACCATGGGTTTGCGATCCGGGTCAGGATCGTCTAGATTGTTCCCAGGTCCTTCCTTTACCATCTGCTTAAAACCGTCGGGAATGACGATAACCATTTTTTTGGAGCCAGCCCAGTAACTTTTCCCGCTGGTCTCCCTGGATGACAATCACCTTCTCCTTCACGCTTCCCCCCGTACCGCAGTATGTTTTCAGGGTTTTTGCCAGTGACTCAAGGTCCCGGCCAGATCCGATAAAACCTTCCACCAGGGTGACTGCCTTTCCTGCCCTCTGTTTTGTATCGAGCCTTAGTTCTATTTTTTGTTTTTCCGCAGGCAGGGTTTCCAGCTCCGGTTCAACAGGGCCATGTAGCCGAAATCCGGGGTCCGTGCTAAAGACCACCTTATCTTCCGGTTCTTCGTTCCTTCTGTTTTTTCTGGTCATGAGATCTGACATTTTACTTACCTGGTTATCCCGCCAGCCTATTCTGTCCCTACCGGATTGCCTTGAGGCTCATGTCCAGGCTTCTGGCCTGGTGGATCAGCCCGCCGATGCTCACGTAATCCACTCCCGTTTTCGCATACTCAATTACGTTATCAAGCCAGATCCCGCCACTGGCTTCGGTTTCAAGGCTTCCCCCGATTAGCGAAAGCGCTTCCCGGATCTCCACGGGGCTGAAGTTGTCCAGCATGATGCGGTTCACCCGGCCGGTGGAGAGCACCTCGCGCACCTCCTCCATATTCCTGGTTTCCACTTCAATTTTAAGGTCGGGTTTGTACTTTTGAACATATTGCCAGGCCATGTCGACTGCCCGGCTGATTCCCCCGCAGTAATCGATGTGATTGTCCTTGAGCATGATCATGTCATAGAGGCCAAACCGGTGATTATACCCGCCTCCGATCCTGACCGCCTCTTTTTCAAGCAGCCGGAAATTGGGCGTTGTTTTCCTGCTGTCGAGTATCCGTGTCTTGTATCCTTTCAGTTTTTCAGAGAACTGCCTGGTAAGGGTTGCTATGCCGCTCATTCGCTGCAGACAATTCAGCACAAGCCTTTCGCACTGCAGGATCGTATACACGGAGGCCTCCAGTTCAAATGCCCGTTCCCCGGTAGCCATGGATTCACCATCCCTCTTAAAACCTGTAAATTGTACCTGTGGATCTGCCTGCCGAAATATATTTTCTGCAACACGGATTCCTGCCAGAATCCCTTCCTGCTTGATCCGGAGCTCGGCCCGTCCTCTGGCTTCAGCAGAAATGCAGGATAAAGTAGAATGGTCTCCATCCCCCAGGTCTTCTTCCAGTGCCGCCTGTACAAACCGGTAAAACTGGTCATCCGAATCGGTCATGGACAAATCTAGTTAAAAAAGAGGAGTTGGGAGGTTATGGCCGCCCGCCGGTCATGGCTGACCGGTGGAGGACGCCTGGTGAACAGGGATGTGCAGGCGCAACTGACCTTGTTCGTCAGGGTGGGTATCGCGGGGACCAACAAAAAGACCTATGGCTGCGATGCCATAAGTCTGCGGTTTTTTTAGGATTAAATTCCTTTGCAGTCAGGTTTATTGAACAGGCTGAAAACGCAATTCCTCCAGAAATTGCTTTTCTCCTTTTTGCTTCAAGAATAAAGTCGTGCGGTAGTCGCCGTTGCGAGTCTGCAAAACTCCTGTACAAAACTCAAACCCGTTATTCTCGCCTTTTTGTTTAACCTGGAAATTTCTGACTCCGTTGGTAGCGAAGAAATCACGGATCACCATCTCTGCCTGTGTTTTGCTATAGGTATCAATCTTGTCCGGTAACGCAATATCGACCCGGTAGTCCAGGTAGGGAGACAACTGGTCAACATCTCCCAGCCGGATGGCAGTAGTCACAGCGTCGATGCTGAAGAAGGTTCGGAAAGAAAATAGGACAAACGATCCAAGGAGAACCGCCCATCCTGCCATCATTTTCATAAAAGATAGAATTGTTTATGGATAAGCTGCCAAAAATATGCCAAAGTAGTTCTAACAGGGAAAAATACCCACAAACGCCGTATTTGCACTAATTTGCGCCTTCAAAGCGCGGAAAACCAAGCAGTTTTATCTTATGGCACAGAAAAAAGCAGCATTGATCATTATGGACGGATGGGGTTTGGGAAAGGTAAAGTCTTCCGATGCCATTCAAAATGCCCATGTTCCTTTCGTGACTTCCCTTTACGGGAAATATCCGAACACAACTCTGGTCACCTGCGGAGAGCAGGTAGGGCTGCCGGACGGGCAGATGGGAAACTCCGAGGTAGGTCACCTTAACCTGGGGGCCGGCCGAATTGTGTACCAGGAACTTCAACGCATAAATGTTGCCATCAGAGACGGTTCCTTTTCCAGGAACCCGGTGCTGCTCGAGACGATCCGGTATGCCCTATCCGAGCGGAGACGGCTGCACCTGATCGGCCTGGTTAGTGATGGGGGTGTACATTCCCATATCAATCATCTCAAGGCCATTGTGGATATATGCAAACAGGAAGGCCTTTCGGAAGTATATGTTCACGCATTTACCGATGGGCGTGATACTGACCCAAAAAGTGGCCTTGGGTTTATCACAGCCCTTGAAGAGCACCTGCTTCGTTCAACCGGTCAGATCGCGAGTATCTGTGGCCGTTATTATGCCATGGACCGTGACAAGAGGTGGGAGAGGGTCAAGCTCGCGTACGACACCCTGGTCAAAGGAATGGGTGAAAAAGATAAAAGTGCACTCCTGGCCATCGAAAAATCCTACTCGCATAATATCACCGATGAATTCATCAAGCCAACCGTGATAACCAGAGAAAATGGCCAGCCTGTAGCCTGCATAGAGGACCAGGACGCTGTGATCTGCTTTAACTTCCGGACGGACCGTTGCCGTGAGATCTCCGAAGTGCTGACTCAGCGCGACATGCCCGACCAGGGTATGAAGAAACTTTCGCTCCGTTATACTACCATGACCCAGTATGACCAGACTTTCCAGGATGTACGGGTGATCTTTGAAAACGACGACCTGAAACATACCCTCGGTGAAATTCTTTCTGAAAACGGGCTAAAGCAGATCCGGATTGCAGAAACGGAAAAATATCCCCATGTCACTTTTTTCTTCTCCGGCGGCCGGGAACTTCCATTTGGCGGGGAAAAGCGGATTCTGATCCCTTCCCCCAAAGTAGCTACCTATGACCTGAAACCAGAAATGAGTGCCCTGGAAGTGACTGAGGCCATCCTTCCTGAAATCAAAAATCAGACGGCAGATTTCATCTGTCTGAACTACGCCAACGCGGACATGGTTGGCCATACCGGGGTCTGGCAAGCCGGCATCAGGGCCGTTGAGACTGTGGACAGCTGCGTGGAAAAAGTAGTAACGGCAGCCCTTGAAAACGGATACACTGTTTTTCTGACCGCAGATCACGGCAACGCGGACTACATGGTCAACGAGGACGGCAGCCCCAATACTGCCCATACCCTCAACCTGGTGCCACTTTTTGTTATCGATAAAGACTGGAAAGGTACCCTGCATCCAGGCAAACTAGGAGATATTGCCCCTACGATATTGAATTTCATTGGAATTAAAATTCCTTCAGAAATGACTGGCCATATTCTGACCCAGTAAAAGTTTCCCCACAGGGAAGTTTCAAATGACCAGTTACCGTCGGGATTCTCCTGCTTTTCGACCACTACTTTTTTATTTCAGACGCAGCTTTAACTGGTAAAAATTGTCTAAATTACAGGGCAACGAGGTTTATATGACCGAAGAAGCCATTTTACAAGGCTGTTTAAAGAATCAAGCGGCTGCCCAAAAGGAACTGTATAACCGGTACAGCCCTAAAATGCTTGCTGTTTGTTACAGGTTCGCCCATAACCGTGAAGATGCGGAAGACATGTTGCAGGAGGGATTTATCAAAGTTTTTTCACAAATACACACTTTTCAAAATAAGGGTGCTTTCGAAGGTTGGATCAGGAGGATCATCGTTCATACCTGCATCAACAACCTGAAAAAAAACAAAAGATTCAATGAAAGTGTGGATATACTTCATGCCAGCAGCATCCAGGTGAGAGAGGAAAGTGTGCCTTCCATTGTCCAGGCAAAACAAATTGTTGATTGCATCAGGATTCTACCCATTGGCTACAGGACAGTACTGAATCTGTACGCCATTGAAGGGTATTCGCACAAAGAAATTTCGGACATGCTGGATATCGAGGAAAGCACGAGCCGGTCACAGTATACAAGGGCCAAGCAAATGCTGGAGGAAATCCTGATCCGGAAGAATATTCTGCAGAAACCGAAAGAAAAGATGGAATGGCTGGCCGCCGTCAGATAATGAATCAATATCCTATGAATCAGTGCCCCAAAACGATTGACAATGATGGAAAGAAACTTTTATAATGATGATTTTGAAGAGCTGATCCGGCAAAAAACAGGTCAATATAAAATGTATCCTTCCGACAGGGTGTGGAAAGAAATCTACGGTTCCCTACATACCAGAAGAAGGAGATTTGTTGCAGGAATGACTATTATGATCGGAGCAATACTGATCATTGCCGGAAGGGAATTGCTGATGCCTTCCAGGCATGCTGAACAGGTCAAAAAATCGGCCCTTGCTGATCTTTCCAAAAATGAAGTAGGCACCAGCCTCTCCCCGTCGTTCCCGGACATCGGAAAATCCGGCGGGCTGCAGTCACTGGTCCAGGGAAATACTGTCAAACAGGAAGGCGGGGAATCCACGGGCAGGCCTGAAGCCGTCTCTGCGCCAAGCCAGTTTGTGATGCTTACCAATCCCATCTTTAATGAAGAAGCCCTTGCTCCTCCTATTCCTACAGGTCATGATCAGACAGATGCCATCCAGGATTCCTGGGATCAAGTGGGGTCCGGCGCGGTGACGGGCCAGCATCAGGCGGCCATTGCGGAAACGGGCCGTAGTTTGACTGAAGACCTTCGGTCGGGGGTCCTTTTTAACATTGCAGACCACAGCGCCCCGCCGCAAATCATGACGCCAGAAGACCTCGAAAAAATTCAGAAAATCCAGACTGATGCGGAAAGGGAAGATAAAAAACAGAGCAACTGGCTGCAGGATCATGCTCTTCAGCATCTGGTTCCCGTCAGCCAACACCGACTGAACTGGCAGGTGTATTTTTCTCCTACCGTCAATTACAGGACACTCTCTGGTCCTGACTATGCGCCGATCAAGCCCGCCATCCCCAATGTACCTTATGCGCTGATTCATTTCGGGAACATCAACAATTATGTGGATCACAGCCCTGCATTCGGGTACAATGTCGGTACGGGTATGATCTACCGGATCACACGCAACATCAGTTTCAAAGCCGGAGTTCAGTTTAATTACAGCAGCTATTATGTACAGGCATATACTTCCGACAGGCAACCTGCCACCCTGACCCTGAATTCCTATTATGGATACATTACTGATTCGCTTACCTCCACGATCGGCAATTTTGGTGGCAATTCAAGAGTAGAACTCCGGAACAAGTATTATACGCTTTCGGCCCCTGTTGGAATGGAATTGAGGGTCATGGGCAACGGCCGGCTGCAGGTTCACATCGCCGGTACCCTGGAACCGTCTTATCTTCTCAATACCAATTCCTATCTGCTCACCAACGACTATACCAGATATATCAAAGAGCCTTCCCTGTTCAGAAGATGGAATGTCAATGGAGGTCTGGAGGCCTTCCTTTCTTACCAGACCGGTGGATTGCGCTGGCAACTCGGGCCGCAATTCAGGTACCAGCTCTATTCTTCGTATAAAAACGCCTATCCTGTCAGGGAAAACCTGATCGAATACGGCATCAAAATTGGTATCAGCAAGATTCTGCACTAAGATTTTCCGGTATTGGGACTTTTTTGGGTCAATGATCGATTTACGGATCACCGCTTTATTTTTGTGGTTGTTCAAACCTCTCGTATTATTTATGAAAAAAACGGGTCTGCTCTTCCTTACCCTCGCATGGATGCTTTATGCATGTCAGGATAAACCGGCTCCGCAGGAAAAACCTGCCGGACAGAAAGTGGAAAAGAAAACCTTCTTCCCGGTTGCCGATTATTTGAAATCAGAAATTAGCTATGTAGATTCCCTTCCGGGGGGCATCTTAAAATACAGTACAGTCGGGGGAAAGACAGATTCAGTTTATATCCCGAGTAGTGAATTCGACAAGCTGGCCAGCGAGTTCCTGCCTCCGGAGCTCAGCGATTCAGTGTTCACCCGTGAATTCTCTGAAAATTCCTTCATTGATCAGACCACACAGGCCGTCACATTTACCTACGAACCCGTTACCCCGACACAGGAACTGCGCCGGGTAGATATACTGGCTGCACAGGGTTCCGGCATCGACAGGGTAAAGAGCGTTTACATGGAAAAAACGACCAACACGGGGTCTACAACGGTAATAAAGAAGATGTTCTGGAAAGCCAAAAGAAGCTTCCAGGTTATTTCGATCTCACAGACTGACAACCAACCGGCGGTATCCAGCGAACTAAGGGTTGTATGGGACTACAGGAATTAATCATATGCCATGACACAGGACCAGTTTCAGGAAATCGTTTCTACCATACCTGTCGGACCGGGTATCTATAAATATTTTGATTCTGGTGACGAACTGATCTATGTCGGTAAGGCAAAGAACCTCCGGAAGAGAGTGGGTTCCTACTTCAGCAAGACCACAACCAGTTATAAAACCTATGAGCTTGTGCAGCGCATCCGGCGGATAGAATTCACCCTGGTTGATTCGGAGCAGGATGCCTTCCTTCTGGAAAACTCGCTGATCAAACAATTCCAGCCGCGTTTCAATATCAACCTGAAAGATGATAAAAGCTATCCGTTTATTGTCATCAAGAACGAGCCCTACCCGAGGGTGTTTCTGACAAGAAAAAAAATAAGGGATGGCTCAGAATATCTTGGACCTTTCACCTCAGTAGCCAGGGTTAGGGAATTGCTCGATTTCGTCAAGGCCAATGTGCAGCTGAGGACCTGCAAACTGAATCTTACCCAAAACAACATTGCCAGAAAAAAATTCAAGGTCTGCCTGGAATACCATCTGGGCAACTGCAAGGGCCCTTGTGAAGCTCTTCAGTCTGAAGAGGACTACCGGATGGGACTGGCCAGGCTCAGAAACATACTAAAGGGCAACCTGAGCCCTGTAATCCTGGAATTTAAGAGGGACATGAAAGCCGCAGCAGAAAAATTGCAGTTTGAGCAGGCCGAACAACTCAGAAAAAAAATCAGTCATCTCGAAAGTTACCAGGCGAGTTCAGTCATCGTAAACAGGCATATCATGCAGGCGGATGTTTTCTCCATTATCCGGGAAGCAGACACAGCCTTTGTGAACTATCTCATGCTGCAAAATGGAACCATTGTCCAGACGCATACGACAAAATTGGAAACACACCTCGAAGAGACCGAGGAAGAGATGCTGAGTTTTTCGGTTGCACAGCTGAGGCAGACTTTCAACAGCACGGCTCCCGAAATCATCGTTCCGTTCGACATAGAGTTTCCGCAGGAGGGAATTACGGTCACTGTGCCGAGGGCGGGTGACAGGAAAAAACTCCTGGATCTGTCATTGAAAAATGTGGTCTATTTCAGGGAAGAAATGCTCCGGAAAAGCCAGTTGCATCTTACTGAAAAATCCGGGCAGGAAAGGCTGGACCACCTCCGGCGTCTTCAGGAAGACCTTAATCTGCGGGAGCTTCCGGTAAACATCGAATGTTTTGACAATTCCAACTTCCAGGGAAGTTATCCTGTATCAGCAATGGTGTCGTTCAAAAATGGGGTGGAAAGCAAAAAAGATTACCGGCATTTCAATGTGAAAACCGTGGAGGGGATTAACGATTTTGCCACCATGAAGGAAGTTGTTTTCCGGCGCTACAAACGGCTGGTGGAGGAAAAGCAGCCCTTACCGCAGCTTGTCATCATCGACGGGGGAAAGGGACAACTCCACGCTGCCATGGAAAGCATAGACGAGTTAGGTCTGAAGGGAAGCATGACCCTGATTGGCCTTGCCAAAAACGAGGAGGAAATATTTTTCCCGGGAGACCAGGAATCTTTCAAACTTCCCTATGGTAGTGAAAGCCTGAAGCTGATCCGAAGAATAAGAGATGAGGTACACCGCTATGGCATCCGTTTTCACCGCAACAAAAGAAGCCGGGGAACCTTTCAAAACCAGCTGGAAAATATAGACGGAATTGGTCGGGCAACCATCGATTTGCTGCTGAAGACATTTCGCTCGGTAAACAAGGTCAGCCGGGCGAGCAGGGAGGAACTGGAAGCCCTGATTGGCCCCTCAAAGGCCAGGATCATCCGGGATTATTTTGAAAAGGCGAAGCTGTCCGGTCAGCAGCAGCAATGAAAGGGTCAATGCAACGGGAATTAGCAGGCAAAGGCATAAAAAAAGGGGCCCGAATAGACATCCAGCCCCGTTTTTAAAATCCAATATCCTATGAAAAACCGTAGTAAAAGTAGTAAAACAATTTTATTAAACAATAACACTATTTAGGTATTTTAAAAAAAAACTCTTAACAATAAGTCGTTAATTATAAACAATTTATTTCAGGGTAAGTCAAATAAGAAAGGGCATCGTAAAATTACGATGCCCTTTCTTTTACAGGAATCTTCCGAACGATCAGTAAGACCACAAATCCTGTTCGTAATTGAATATTTTTTCCTTTACATCATCTCCTTCGAGGAGCTGAAGTATCGGATCTTTTACATAACCATTGATAAAGAGATCACCCGGGTTGTCGATCGTTGACTTGATGACCCTGCTGGAGAACATCCTTGTTTCAAAGAGTTCTTCCCAGCTCATCCTGGCACCATAGTTCTTGCCGTTGTATGCTTCGTACTTCGCAAGCATGGGCCTGAGATCAGGGTAATAGACCCAGAAGATCGGGGAGGCTGCCCTGAACGAACCGTCGGCATTCAGAATGGTATTTTCGGGAGCTATACCCAGGATCCGCACATGCATACGCGAAGATTCCTTGTCAAATACCCACTCTTCCTTTATCTCATATCTTTCAACGAGGTCGGGGTTGAATGCCGGCATGATGGTAGTATCTCTCATGATCCCTTTGGAGCCATCCGGGTCCTGGACGAAATCAGGAACCTGGATCACCTTGGGTTTTCCAATGATGTTTTCCGCAATCTGCCTGAAGGTAATGGGAGTCGTGAACCTGTCGTCAGCAGGATCAAATGCAGTCACTTCACCGTTCTTGATCAGGTTGAGCAGGATGCTGATGAAACGCTGGTTACCGTTGTCCTCATTTGCTTTATAAACAAATGGCAGGTTCATCTTTTCGTGCGTATCCACCTCCCTCCAAACGCGCTGGCGGTATACGGCATCATCCTCCCGGATGTGCTCATAGGCCAGGGGTGTACGGTCCTTCACCAGGTTGAGCTCGATGGACGCGTCATTACGCAATGACTTCCTGGGTGTATCCAGCTTGATATCCGCTTCCATGATGGCCACCGGTTTGGCAGTAGTGTCTTTTGCGGGCGCTACGGCTGTAGTGGTCGCTCTGCTTTTGTTTGTATTTGTCTTTTTCTTGACAGTGGATCTTTTTGCCTTTTTCCTGGCAGCGGGGGCCTGGGCCTGGGCCGTACCAAGGGCCAGCGAGATCACTGAAGCCAACAAACACAATCTGATTACGCGGTTCTTCATTTCAAAAAATTTAAATCTTAGAATGCTTCTGTAAACAACTCCGCCACTGATAACGTGGCGGATATGAAAATATTATTTTATTTAAGGTTAAATACCATGGGTTGTATCTCTCTCGGCTTGCCATCCGGACCGGTCACCCTGATCTGGTCGAAAAAGATGTTCGTACCTGGGGTAGCCCTGCTTATGATGTTGGCGGCAGATCCCGTCCACCTGTTTCCATCGTTGGAGGCCTCTGTATACTGGGGGATGCCTCCGCCTATTGCTCCGATCTTGTAGCTGACGACATGAAAAGGTGCTTCAAAATCTGAATCTTCGAGCCTGGCGATCAGACCTCCCATTGCCTTGAATGTAGCAGATTCAATCGAGCCACCTTTCTTGGTGCCGATAAAACCAGCCGGCAAAGGTAATTGTTTTACACGTATCGGGAATTCAAACGGTTTTCCGTTTGCATTCACAATCAGCTTGGCTACACCCGGTGTGGTAGGCTTAATGACCCAGTGGTCACCGCCGGTGTTGGTCAGCGTTGCTCCGGGGCTGGTAAAGCTCACATGTACCTTTTCGCGCCCGACACTGCCGCCGGAGATGGTCAGCGGGTTGTCCACAGCGACATATACCACGTTCATTTTCTCGAGGAATACCGAAGCTCCGGAAGGAAGTCCAACGGTATACTTGACCGGCTTATCCACGATTGCCAGTGTACCATCCGGTTTGGTATACTGGATATGTACATTAACTGTATGCTCACCGGGGCTCTCAGCTTTTGTCTTGAAATCTGCAGTTCCGTCTGTACCCAGAGACTGGGGCTGGCCGTTAATGGTGATGTTGGGTTTTGCGGCCGCACTAAAGGCGCCTACGCCGGCAGTGATGTCCAGTTCATCACCAGGCATAACATAGTTGGAACTGGCCTGGGCAAGCACCTGGAACTTATCATATACGACCTTTACCTCACCGATCTTTTTATGGCAATAATCAATCATCTGCGCTTCAGAGTTCTTTACATCATTCTGGAATTTGCTCAGAATGGTCATGGCGGCAATAGAGGGTGTCATGTGAAAATAGCTGATTGTCCAATCCTTCTCGGGATCACCAGTCTTGCGGTTGCCGGACTGTGATTCAGGAGCCTTGAGGTTCAGCGGCAGTTCTTTTTCAAACTCGGCCTTTGTTTTTTTCACGTCATCCATCAGCAGGGGATCTCCTGAAAATTCCTCGGGCTTGAGAATACCCAGGATACCTGCTTTGTAGTCTCTCAGTTTTTCATAGAGAACCTTGCCTTCGCCCTTTTCATCCATCAGGCGGGTGGCTGCATCGATATTTGCACCATTGAAGGTCTCTACACCATCCTCGGTTATATGTCCGGACTGGTCGGCCAGTCTTTTCTTGACATCATCAATATAGTTGTACAGGTCAGCGGACAATTTCTGGGCCTCTTGTGCTTTCGGCCACCATTTTTCCGCATTGGCCTTGGTCTGGGCATCGTTCAGCTTTGCCTGGAACGATTTATAGGTTAAGTCATTCTTTTCACTTATAACAGTATTTGAATTGGTAATACTGTTGTTTACGGTTTTGAAGGCGTTCAATATTTCCGCTGATACGTTCAGTGCCAGAAGCGCTGTAAGCACCAGATACATCATATTGATCATCTTCTGCCTGGGTTCTTTAGGTAGGCCCATGATCTGGAGAATTTAATGTTTTAACAATGGTTTTTCCTGGATTTTATTAAGGAACCGGATTATGGTTATTGCCTTCCCTGCATTGCGCTCAACATATTTCCATAAACATGGTTCAGGTTGCCCAGGTTCTTGGCCAGCAAGGCAATTTGCTCCTGTGTCTTCTTTGCATCAACTACACTGCCCTGCATCGTTTCTGAAGCCTGAACCAGGTTGGAATAGAACCCGTTCATGGCCTTCAGGTGGTTATTGGTATCCTGCAATTCCAGTTCATAGATCGCATTAAGGGAACCCAGGTTCTTGGTAAGTACCTGCACCTGGTTGTGGAACTGCTTGGTGCTTTCTGCAGCATTGTTGAAATGACCGATGGTGGCGGTAGCACCCTGGTAGGCATTCTTCATGCTGTCCAGAGCCGTAGCTGCTTCCTTGGTCTTGTTGGTGTAATCACTGGTAGCACTCAGCACACCGGATACGTCCTTGATCTGGTCAACGGTCGTGCCAAATTTTTTAAATCCTTCGCTCAGGCGTCCGAGGTTGGCCTCATTGATACCAGCTTCCTGCAACATCTTATCCATCTTATCCAGGGCCGGGTTTCCGGAATTTCCGCCCGCCAGCTTAGGCAGTGCTTCTACCAGGGCATGCATTTCTCCACCGGGAGGGGGAAGAAAAGCATATACCATGAATATGAGGGCTTCTGTCAGCAAGCCAGCAGTCAGAAAGAAGTCCGCCAATTTCTGGTGGGTGATCTTCTGCCATGCACCAAAAATAACGACTGCTGCGCCAACGCAGACTATTACGTTAACTAGCTTTTCTGTTGATTTTGAAACTCCGGCCATAGTTGTAAGTTTAAATTTGTTTTTAATAGGTTTTGTAAGGGTTAAGGAAAATGGTTTTCCGTTTGATTTTTGATTGTTTGGTAAAATCAATAACGGGTTTTATGTGAAAAAATTTTGTGATCCCGAAGAATTACCTACGGGCCAATGTTGGCGGCAAATCGATCACACAACGGAAGCCGATGTATGATTTTGCTGTATCCTGGTACTCGTAAGTACGGGTACTGGTCTGCAGGAAATAACCCACATCCTTCCAGCTTCCGCCGCGGATCACCTTGCGCTTCATGCGCGGAGGGTCAGAATCTTTGGCATTATACCGGATATCAGGATTCATATCATGTTGAAAATTGTAGGCACCTTCGTAATACACTGAGGAAGTCCATTCGGCAACGTTTCCGGCCATACAATACAGGCCAAAGTCATTGGGCCAGTAGGCATCGGCACGGGCCGTATAGAAAGCCCCGTCTTCAGGATAGTTACCACGGCCAGGTTTGAAGTTGGCCAGCAGACAACCCTTCTTGTTTCTCAGGTAATAGTTACCCCAGGGGAACATAGACTGGGAACGGCCACCACGGGCGGCATACTCCCACTCAGCTTCCGTCGGCAGGCGGAAATCAGACTCCGTAGCCTTCTTGCCCCTGGTCAGGAATGAATTGAGGTATTGAGTCCTCCATTCGCAGAAAGCAGTAGCCTGCTTCCAGTTTACACCCACTACCGGATAATTACCGAAAGCAGGGTGGGAGAAATATCTCTTGGTCATCGGTTCATTGTAGGAATAGGAGAAATCACGGATCCAGACCAGCGTATCGGGATAAATGCGTATATCCTTTTTGATGATGAACTGGGAGCGCATCTTTCCTTCATTGGCTTTCAGGGAAGCATCTTTCAGGTCAAACGTCTCGGAATGGTAAATCATCTTATTGGGATCAATTTCCTTTTTCCCGAAAATCCGGTTTTCAGGAGTCAGGATCAGCTGGTCGATCTTTTCTACTGTTGCCTTGTCTTCCCATTTAATGGTCTGGGCTTTTTTCCAGTCGATCACAAATTTTCCGTCCACATCCTTACCATATTGCATAAGCGTAGCTGCAATGGAGTCCCTTACCCAGTTCACAAACTGACGGTACTCATTATTGGTAATTTCGGTGGCATCCATCCAGAAGCCATTGATAGAAACCTGCTTGTTGCGGGAAGTAAAGGCGAAGTTCATGTCCTCGTCACTGGGACCCATGTGAAAGGTTCCCGGTGGAATGAAAACCATTCCGGGAGGCTTCGAAAGATTATACTTACTGGCTGGAGCGACGCCATGCAATTGGCCATCATCCGGTAAGCCTGCGTGGGATTTCCCTGTCTTACAACCTGCTGCAAGGATCAGTGCAGCGAGAGACATTGGAATGGATAGGTTTTTCATTTTCATAATATTAAAGGGTATTGGACAAAAATATAGTTTTGACGATATCTTCATCACAATTTTAGAGTTTATTTTTTAAAAGTCAAAGTTTTTGAAACAGTAAATTTGTAAACGGTATTTTTACTAATATTATTGTAGGTCTAGTTTTATTAATTATACACATTTCCAATTAGGGCGACTAATTCATGTACCTCATTTACAGGGTTTTGGCATGAATAATCCTTACATAAAAAAATAAGGGTCGATTCGGTAAGCGGCTTATCCTTCAAAAGGGGGAACTGAGAGTTTTGACCGGTAGCAGATTGAAAAACGCGATTAGGTATAAAATTATGCAAAAATACCTTACGAACTTCATGAAGGTTTTCCCCTGTCATAACGATTTCCATCAATCCATACGTGATTACCTGTACCATCGTTGCCCAGAATCCAAAAGATAGAGGATACTGAATCACAGACCGGGCAAGCATTCTGCAATTTGATTCTGCCCTGCTCTTCCACGCCGGAACATCAAAAATTTCGCCCAATAATAATATGTTAAAACTCATAACTGCATTGCCTGATGCCACAGCACCGTCAAACATTTCTTTTTTTCTTACTATGACGTCCCGCTGATCTCTGTGCGTAAAAAAGAAGTACCCCGTTTCTTCTTCCCCAAATTGTACTATGACCCACTCGGTGATTTCTTTTGCCCTGGTCAGGTACTCACTGTTACCGGTAACTTCCTGGAGCTGGATCAGCGCATAAACCAGGAACGCATAATCATCCAAAAATCCGGGGTGGCTGGCGCGTTTGTCCTTATACGTATGATAAAAATAATATATGCCTTCCCCCCTGAAATGATTCCACAGGAACTCCAGGTTACGGACGGCAAGGTCCCTGTACGCTTCTTTACCCAAAGCAGCATATGCCTTGCAGCAGGCAGCAATCATCAGGGCATTCCAGCCAAGCAGGATCTTGTCGTCCAGGGCAGGATGGACCCGGCGGTTGCGGTGTTCAAGCAATGTTGCCCGGCATCGCGCCAGTTTTTCCTCCACTTCTTTCAGCTCCCTGTTTTGCGATTCGGCAAATTCCTTCAGGGCCATCGGGCGGTAGAGGATATTCCTTCCTTCCCAGTTTCCTTCCGCCGTAACGTTAAAGTAACTGCAGAACAGTGCTGCCTCCTCCTTCAAAAGCCGTTCCAATTCTGATTTATCCCATAAATAATATTTTCCCTCCTCCCCTTCGCTGTCCGCATCCAGGGCAGCATAAAAGCCCCCATCCGGCGAAAGAAGCTCCCGGGAGACAAAATCCATGGTTTCCTCCACAACCCTCTTGTATTCCTCCTTGTGCGTCAGCTGGTAAGCTTCGCTGATTACGGTCACCAGCAGGGCATTGTCATAAAGCATTTTTTCAAAATGAGGGATAAGCCAGTTATCATCGGTTGCATACCTCGCAAAACCGCCCCCAAGCTGGTCATAAATTCCTCCCTGGATCATCCGGTCCAGGCTTAGACAGGCCTGGTTGAGTGATGATTCATCCCCGGTAAAGTGGTAATGGTGCAAGAGGTACTGGATCAGGAATGTCTGGGGAAATTTTGGCGCGGATCCAAATCCTCCCTTGCGCTTGTCGGCCGTCTTCATGATCTGGGCGACAATCGTTCCCAGGATTTCCTTCCTGAATGGATTGAAGCCTTCTTCTCCCGGATCCCGGCGGTTTTCCAGGCCGAAATCATTGGCCCGGACAATGTAACTGGTAAGACTCTCACCCTGGTCTTCGATCTCCTGTCTCTTGGCCTGGTAGGCCTCTGCGATGCTGGTAAGGAGCTGAACCCAGGAGGGGCGATTGAAAGCGGGCCGGGGCGGATAGTAGGTTCCACCGAAAAAAGGTTTGCCATCCGGTGTTAGAAATACATTGAGCGGCCATCCGCCGCTTCCGGTCATGGCCTGAACGGCATCCATATAAATATGATCTAGGTCTGGTCTCTCTTCCCGGTCAACCTTGATACAGACAAACCGACTGTTCATGAGTTCTGCTGTCTGGATATCTTCAAAGCTTTCCCGCTCCATCACATGGCACCAGTGACAGGCTGAGTACCCGATGCTGACCAACACGGGCTTATTTTCGTTCCTGGCTCTAAGCAGGGCTTCTTCGCCCCAGGGGTACCAGTCAACCGGATTGTGCGCATGCCCCAACAGGTAAGGGCTGGTTTCATTGATCAGGCGATTGGCGGGCATAGCTGCAAGCTAATTCATTTACGGCTCACCTGATGCTGATGGTGCATGCCTCTCCGATGCCCGGAGCGGCACGGGCAGAGATTCCAATAAAATGTCCTGAATTATTTCTTTTTCCGGATGTCTGCCAGGTACTTTTCCAGGGCCGAAACCATGGAAGGGGCCTGGGGCAGGGGCGCTTTTATCTCCAGCGTAAGGCCTGCATCTTCCACAGCGCGGGAAGTATTGTGGCCAAAAGCCCCAATTTTGGTACCGTTTTGCTTGTATTTGGGAAGGTTATCGAATAAACTTCTGACCCCGCTGGGAGTAAAGAAACAGATAATGTCGTATTCCTGACTGACCATCAGTTCCCGGATGTCATTGCTGATGGTCCGATACATGAACGGAGTGGCGAATTCGCAGCTGTTGTTCTTCATCCAGCCTACGATCTCATTGTCCTGCTGGTTCTCCGAGCAGGGATAGAGGAACTTCTCGTTCTCCTTATGCTTGTTGATCACTTCGAACATGCTTTTGTTCGTTCCATCGGCGCCATAGAAGACCTTGCGTTTGCGGTAAAGGATAAACTTTTGAAGATAAAGTGCAACCGCCTCTGTAATGCAGAAATATTTAGTATCCTGGGAAATATTGATCTTCATTTCCTCGCAGATCCTGAAGAAGTGATCGATTCCATGCCTGCTGGTAAAAATCACTGCCGTGTAACCGGAGATCTCTATTTTCTGTTTCCTGAAATCCTTCGCCGCTATGGGCTCCAGGCGAATAAAGGGATGGAAGGACAATTCCAGGTCATATTTTCTGGCAAGTTCAAAATATGGGGACTTGTCTGTTTCCGGTCGGGGTTGAGTGATTAAAATCTTTTTTACAGTTTTACCAGATGGTTCTGGAACTGCATTTTTTTCCCTGTTCTTAACCATGTTTTTCTGCAGAGTAGTACAAAATTAATAAGCTTTTTCCAAATAATTCAATAACACCTTGTAAATCAGGAGAAGCGGTGCTACCTCGAAGGCGCAAAGGTATAGAAAAAAGTGTAATCCATTTAGATTTATTTCTTTTCTTAACGGACCATATGAAATCGCGAAACGGCGAACGAAGAAGAAAAATATCATGATCAGAGAGAGGGTTACGGCACTTTCTGTCATAAAAGAGTCTGAAAATGAGAGCGTTACAAGAAAGGGAAGTAAAAAAATGCCTAGGATCTTGTTGGTCATAAAAACGATGAACAGATAGGTATCTGTAGCCCGCTGGATGTTAAAAATCCAGCCGGCGGATTTCAGGACGATGAATTTTACCAGGTAAATAACGACCAGGATGAGGGAACAATTGAGGAAAAGGGACCAGAAATCGACCCTGACGGGCAACTTGAAATACTGGATTAGAAAACAGGAGTACAGGCCTCCGCTGATAAAGAAGAAAATATTGAGGAGCAACGACGGCAGTGGAGACTGGATGACCTGTTCACGGATCTGCTGCTGGCGCATGGACACCCGAAAAAAGAGGGTAAAAAGATTTCCCAGGTATTTCCCAAACAGAAACCGGACCACCGCAAAATAAAACAGAATCCCCATTAGCAGATAAAACAGGCTGTCGAAGGATCTTTCAGTGTGCAGATCCTCGGTTTTTGTAAACGGTGTCCCCAGAAAATCAAAATAGGGATTGGAAATAAGGGTCTGCCTCAGGTCTGTCATCTGTCTTTGGCTGGCAATAGTATCGGCATTAACAGTCGATGCCGCCTCCGGCACGCGGGGACTGTCCAGGGCAATGACCCGCGAAGTACTGTCGGGTCGTGCAGCAGCCCTGACTTTCTTTTTCGGATGCGGTTTGAAACCACTGTCCGCCGCAGCCTTCACGACAGAAACAGGTACGGAGTCTTTGGTAATTGTAGTATCCCTGTCAGTTTGCGCCAAACCCAATACAACACTAAACGTGAGGAAAAAAAACAGGATGCAATATTTGGTCACTTTTCAATAGTTACGGTTGTAAAAATAGAGAATTTAAAAACTACAAGCTGCCCACCGGATATCCGATCGCCACCTCAGGAAGTATTTCAACAGCCGGATAGTCACCGGCTTCTTCACTTTTGGATACCGGTCGCATAGCCAGCAGATCCCCAGACAGCATGCAGATCAGAAAAAATTCAAATATCCCAGATGAATTTTGGCCTGTCTAATGTTCAGGGGGTTGTCACCGGTCTTCCCCAGCGCGTACGACATATTAAAAATGCCGGCCTTTGTTTCGAAGGCAAGTCCGACACCAAAACCCAGATAAGTGCTGTTCATCGCATAGCCTGGAACCTTGTTTTCCGCCCAACCATAATCCACAAAGGAAAAAATAAAAGAATTCTGACCGATCAGATAGTGATATTCCAGCGTACCTACTACAAACTGGGCTGCCAGTATGCTTTCCTCGTCGAATCCCCTCAGCAGTTTATACCCACCAATCTGAAAGACTTCATTGCGGAAACTGTTAGGGCTTTGAAAAATCCCGCCGTTCAGTCCCAGTTTGAGCGTGGATGCTTTGCTTACCTGGAAATAATGGGCGGCCTGCAACCTTGCGCGGAACTCATAACTATTCAATTTGACGGAATCATACAAACTGTTGAAATCAAAAGCAGAATCTGAAGGATCAATGAGCTTGACGATACTGTTGTTTTTATGCACCGTTCGTGACCCTGCGGCTCCCACAAAACTGAATTCATTTCCCCTTAACGGATTAAACCGGTAATTGGTATTGACAAAATTGTAAGTTATTCCAAGGCTTACGGAGCTTACGTCACCCTGGGAAGGCAACTGACGGGTGGAGATAACCTGCTGGGTATCGACTGTTATCAGGTTAGAGCCTGCAGCCTGGATGAAGACACTCCCATTCTTGGTCGAGGATGCGGTATACTGAACGCCGAGAATGCCGTTGATATTGATATAAGATGAGTCTTTTTTGAACAGATCAAAGGACGCATTAACGCCCAGGGGAGTATTGAAAATAAAGGGTTCCTGAAAATAGAGGTTCAACCGGGGAGATTTTACCTGAACCTGTTGCCAGTTCAGCCCAATGCTCTCCCCGTTGCCAAGAGCGTTTTTCAGGTTGACGGTAGCCTCTCCCGTTATCAGCAGACGGTTGTTGGTAAGCTGGTCATTGTTGGGAAGAAATCCGACCAGTACATCAATCTGGCTGCTCTTTTTTGGTTTGAGGTAGAGGTTCAATATAGTTCCGCTGCCGAGCAGAGTTAGGCTCCATGGGCGCTCTTCCTGGATATAGGGAAGTTCCATAATCTTTTTGCTGATGGCCTGCAATTTCTCCTTCCGGTAAATACTTCCATTCGGGATATTCAGATAGCGCTGCAGGAAATCCAGGGATATTTTAGCGGTGCCGATTATGCGAATGCTGTCTATTTTATATAAGGGTCCGCGGAATACGGAGAGGACTGCCGACAGCCTGCCCTGCTCGATCTGGATACTGTCCAGCGAAATCCTGGCAAAAGGATAACCATTGTTTTCCAGGTAATCCAGGACCTGCTGCTGCCCTTTCTGCAGCTGTTGGAAATTCAGCAGTTTGCCGGTCATTTTTAAATCGTTCCATCCGCTGGCAGCCAGGACCGTTTCATCTTCCCTGCGGGTAGAGATATGGCCCCATTTATAGACATCCCCGATATATAGGTTTATAATCGCATGAAGGGAATCGTAGTGCACACTATCAACGGACGCAGTGGCAAAACCCCTGGCCTGCAACATTGCGGGAATCTGGTATATATAGGCCGCGCAGGCATCCCTGTTCTTAAAGGCAGTCTGCAGCCCGAGATTTTTCTGGTTAAAAACTGAATCCCTGTCCACACAAACAACCCGCAACTGGTATTGGGAATAACCGGGTAGGTACAAGAGTATCAGAAGGAGAAGGGTGCAGCCATATAATCCTAATTTTGTCATTCAGCCGGTAAAGATTCATGCGTAATATTCGCCAAAAATAATCAATCAGATGGCAGGCATTTACATTCATATCCCTTATTGCAAACAGGCTTGCCATTATTGCAATTTTCATTTTTCCACGTCAATGCAGACTAAAAACGATTTTGTGACGGCTTTATTGAAGGAAATTTCTCTTCAAAGAGGATACCTGGAGAAGGAACCGGTTGAAACCATTTATTTCGGAGGAGGCACTCCCTCTCTCCTCACCACAGAAGAAGTGCAGGTCATCCTGGGAAAGGTAGGCCACATTTTTCCCCAGGGAGATGCCATGGAGGTTACGCTGGAAGCCAACCCGGATGATATCGCCCGGCAAAAGGTAAAAAGCTGGAAACGAGCTGGCATCAACCGCGTCAGTATCGGTGTCCAGTCCTTTTCCGATGTGGATCTTCGCTGGATGAACCGCGCCCACCAGGCCGCCCAGGCCCTGAACAGCATTGAACTGGTCTCTGACCAGGGACTGGAGGTGAGTATTGACCTTATCTATGGCACGCCCACCTTGAGTGATGAGCAATGGAGAAAAAATGTTGAAACCGCGATCGCCTGCAAGGTCAGCCATCTGTCCTGTTACGCGCTGACGGTGGAGCCCAGAACTGCTCTTCAAAAGCTCATCCAAAATAAAAAATTGCCCCCTGTGGATACAAATGACCAGGCAAGACAATTTCAAATGTTGATGAAATGGATGCGAATGGCAGGATACGAACATTATGAAATCTCCAATTTCGCTCTCCCCGGTCACCGGAGCCGCCACAATGCGGGCTACTGGCAGGGTAAAAAATATCTGGGGCTGGGACCTTCAGCCCATTCCTACAATGGCCACTCCAGGCAGTGGAATGTTTCCAATAACATCCGGTATGTGCAGTCCCTGGCAAAGGGGGAGCTCCTGTTTGAAAAAGAAGAGCTTACATCAGTGCAGGTGCTCAATGAGTACATCATGACAGCACTGCGGACAATGGAAGGAGTTGACCTTGATCTGGTAGCCCGGAAATTCGGGCCGGAAGCCCTTGTTCGTCTGATGGAGAATTCAGGGCAGTATATGCTTATGAGGAGGATAGAGAAAGTAGAAAACCGGCTTGTGCTTACTGATGAAGGTAGATTGTTTGCTGATGGAATTGCAGCTGATCTGTTCTTTGAAATACTGAAGGAATCGCCTCATTCTTCCTGATGGTCTGGTCTCCTCAAGCGCTCTCTTACATACCTGAACAGCTGAGCCGCCACTAAAACCGTCACCATGAGCAGGATGGTCGTGAACCCGAAACTCTGGTAGGAAAGAGGCATCATAGTTGGTAATTTTTGAATAGTTTATCTTACTGGCCTGACCGTTCCTGACTCATTCCCTTCGTCCTGTTCATTCCCTGTCAGTCCTGTATATTAGACGAGAAAACTTTCAATTTGTTTATAGCCTTCCTGAACTTTAACATTTTCCCAAAGGATCCGGTAAATGGTCTCCGCAATGGGCATCTCAGCGCCGACCTCCTGATTGATCAGGTAAATGCATTTGCTGGCATTATATCCTTCGGCTACCATATTGAGCTCCAGCTGGGCCGCCTTTACCGAATATCCCTTTCCGATCATATTTCCAAATGTCCTGTTCCGGCTGAATAGGGAATAGCAGGTTACCAGCAGGTCGCCAAGGTATACGGAAGCCGCATAATTCCCAATCCGCTTGTGGGAAACCGGATCTTCGCCCTGGTGAACACCCACTTCAATATGGCTGATTCCCACGCGGCGCAGAAAGCCGGCCATTTCGTCGGCACAGTTGGCAATCAGCACGCTCAGAAAATTATCGCCATATTCCAGCCCGTGGGCCATGCCGGCACCCATGGCGTAAATGTTCTTAAGGACAGCTGCATACTGCACACCGTAGACATCGTTGTTGACAATCAGGTTTAGATAGTCTGTCGAAAAATGAGACGCAATTTCACCCGCCATGGTTTCATGGCTGCCTGAAAAAGTCAGGTAGGACAGTTTTTCTCCGGCAATTTCCTCAGCATGGCAGGGACCCATCACGGTAAAATAGTCAGACAGTTCAAGACCGAATTCAAGTTTCAGATAATCATTGAGCAAAAGATTTTTTCCGGGCAGAATGCCTTTTACCGCTGATACAATTTTCTTTCCTCTAAAAATGTCCCTGGGAAGGCCGCGGAGGGCATCGGGGGTAAACGCAGAGGGTACGGCAATGATCAGGCAGTCAGATTCCCGGATAACCCGGCTGACGTCACTGCTGAGATTCAGCCTGGAAACATCAAAATAAATCGAACTGAGGTAATGGGGATTGTGATGGCGGTGCTGGATGTGTCTGATTACTGCCTCGTTTCTAATCCACCAGCTGATGGCATTGTCATTGTCTGTGAGAATCTTAGCCAGGGCAGTAGCCCAACTTCCGCTTCCGATGACTCCAAAACGCATGGTCGCCCGAGTTTGGTGATTACACAACTTTGTCTAAAAGTAAAAAAGTTTGAGCAATATCGGGATTACTCAAACTTTTGTATTGAAAAAACCTTGGAAATTATTTTTTCTGCCTACGCGTTGATCAACTTTTTTTAGTTTCAAACAGTTTTTCTTTTGGAACTACACTGACCTTGGTTCCGTCTTTCAGGGTCTTGCTGACAGTCCCATAAGGTCCGGTCACGACCTGCTGTCCATCCTTCAATCCGTCAACGATCTCAATATAATTGATATCCTGTATGGCGGTTTTCACCTTCACTTTTTTCACCGTTCCATCGGGCTGCAAGGTAAATACCACCTCATCCAGATCGCCGGTGTTGGCAGATGATTTCGGTGCGTCTGAATTGTCATCGTCATCCTTCTTGCTGTCGTCCTTCACCTTTTTGGCCGAAGCATTTCCTGCATCTTTTTCCCTGGTAGTCACAGCGTTGATAGGTACAGAAAGGACATCGGTATGTGTTTTGGTCTGTATATCTGCACTGGCGGTCATACCTGGCCGGAAGATCAGGCTTTTAGGCCGCTTGGGATCCTGAAGATCCTTATAGGAAGCCGGAGACAACCGGATATGAACTTTGTAATTGGTGACATCGTTTGTTGAGACGGAGGACGTTGAAGACGATCCGGTGGTGCCTGCTGTGCTGCTCGCGATCTGGGTAACCACCCCGCGAAATTTCTTGTTGTTGTAGGCGTCCACTTCGATGAACGCGGAATCCCCCAGGTGAACTTTGGGAATATCGTTTTCACCCACATCAACAATGGCTTCTATTTTACTCATATCGGCCACACGCATCATTTCCGTGCCTGCCATCATGCTGTTACCAACCACCCTTTCTCCTTTTTTGACATTCAGCAGAGAAATCACCCCGTCAATGGGCGAAACAAGGGTAGTTCGGCTCAGGTTTTTGGATGCCACCGAAAGGTTGGCTTCATAACTGGCGACACCGGCAATATTGGCCTTGACATTTTGAATGGCTGCATTGTAATTGGCCTCGGCAGTCCGGTAGGCGCTTTCAGACTGTTCAAATTCATACCTGGAAATTACCTTCTGGTCCAGCAGCTGCTTTTCCCTTTCGTACTGGCTCTTCAGTTGTTCCATCGTTGCTTTCAGACCCGGCAGCGTGGCAGCAATATTGGATACCTGTGCCTTTTGCTGGTCCACCTGGGCAGCGGCCTGGTTGCGCTGTGTGGTATAGATATCGGCATAGATCTTTGCCAGCTCCTGGCCTCTTTTTACGCTGTCACCTTCCTGGACCGTAAGTTCTACGATTTCACCGGAAATATCAGGACTCATCTTCACCTCGATTTCTGGGTAGATTTTACCGCTCGCCGTTACAATTTCAGTAATCGAGCGTTTTTCGGCCTTTTCTGCGGAAACTTTTATTCCCTCATCTTTTCCGAATACTCCTGCCTTTACCAGCACGACCAGCATCACAACAAGCGCTGCGAGTATAATGATGAACCATAGCAATTTCTTGTTCATATTCAACCTCGTTATTAAATTTTACAATTTTATTCCCATCCCCTTCCAGAATTCCAGAACTTTCATTTTAAAAATAAAATCGTACTGATCGTACGACAAGTCATTTTTGGCCTTGAAGAAATTATTCTGGTTGGTGAGCAGGTCGATGGTACCCAGCAGTCCCACATCGTACCTCTTCTGTGCAAATTCATAGCTCTTCTGAGTTGCTGCCACGGTCTTTTTCTGGGATTCAAATTTCTGCATGGCGGCTACTGCCAGCTGGTAGGCCTGGAATATGTTTTGTTTTAACGTGATATTATCCGCCTCCTCCTGCAATTGGGCATTCTTAAGGCTCAATTTGGATTTCTGATAGGCTATCTTCAGGCTGCCTCCGTTCAGGATAGGTATGTTGAGGGATAACCCGAGGGTCTGCCGGAAAGCCTGATTCAGCTGGCTGAAATAGGGCTGGGAAGCCAACTGGGGATTTCTGAGGCTGTCCAGCGGGTACACCGGGTAGTCAGTACCCGAGACATTGACCTTTCCAAAGGGTGGAAGGGTATTCGTATATCCGACCAATTCCTTTCCCTCATTGGTATAGGTGCTTCCCAGCGAACCGAATGCAGTTAACGTGGGGAACATAGCTCCCCGGTTAGCCGCAACATATTTCTCACCGGCCTGTATAGTCAGCTTGTCCGATTTTTGCAATGGCTGGTTGAGCAGGGCAAGGGCATAGACATTTTCGGGCTGCAGGTCAATTATATTTTCGACGGGTATTTTATCAACTGGCGGGGTATCCGGGACAAAATCTGCGGCCGCATCATAACTCATATAGGCCTTCAGAATGATGATCTGCTGCTCCACCAGCGAAAGTGCGGCTACATATGCTGAACTATCCTGCGCGACCTGAGATTCCAGTTCAGCAGCATTTAATTCAGGCACGCTTCCGGCAGTGACGAGCCTTTTGGTATTTTCCAGGTTGGCCTTGGAATAACTGAGTTGCTGCGCCGCCGTTCTGGCCTGTTCGTTATTCAGCAGGAACTGCAGGTAGGCATTGGCCACGTTCAGTGAAATATCGTTTTTCAATTTCTCCGTAACCGCCATTTGGGCCTGGTATGCCAGTTTGCTTCCGGCAATATTGTTCCTGAGACTGCTGAAATTGAACAGGTTTGCACTGGCCTGGAGCGCATAACTATTGTAATACAAGTTGGCAGTACTCAGGGTAAAGTTTTGCGGGTTTTGTGTATAGCCTGAGTTGAAAGACAGATTGCCCTGGAAACTTAGCAGCGGGATTTGGGCGAGCTTATTTTGTTTATAGGCAAGTGCATAAATCCGGGCCTGAACATCCTGCTGCTTTACTGAAACGTTGTTGTTGACGGCATATTCAACGCATCTTTTCAGGTCCCACTTTTCCTGAGCAAACACTTGAGAAATAAGCACAATGCACAGGCTGAAGAGGGGCAGTAGTTTTTTTAGGCTCATGCAACAAATTTATTGGTAGTTCTCTGCTAAGGTGCAGATTTTTGACAAGCGGTTCCTATAAAATTTCGCTAAAATAATGAATCCCCCAGCATTGGCAAGAAAAAATGCATGGTATATATCTTAAGATTTTATGGATAAAGGTCATCCTGACAGCAAGGACAAACTGGTTGCCTGCGATCCTTATCCTATCCATCCGCATATTGAGGATATACTCTTCCAGAGTATAGCCAGTACTGGCGATCCAGGCCTAAGGCAGGGCACCTGAGCATCAATCCATGGGAATGATTACCGGGTTAAAGGCTTTTGAAGCAATCATCACCTGGCGGCCGGGACGGAGGGTTTTCACCTCATCGGCAGTAGCTGCCACTTTAAAGATCGAACTGCCACACAGTATGCTCACCGTGAAAACAACATCAGCCGGAACTATGTCCAGGATTTCTCCCGATACCATAAAACCACTGGACAGCTTTTGTGCAGCAAATACATCTGAGGGATTTCCTCTTTTTCGGATTTTACCTTTCTCCAGGCATATGACTTCATCAGCCATGCTGCAGATTTCAGGAAGGTAATGGCTGACCAGGATGGTTGTGAGATGGTATGAACGGTGAATTTTCAGGATGTGGTCCTGGAGTCTGAACCGCATTTCCTCATCCAGAGCGGACAACGGTTCATCGAGCAGCAAAATCGAAGGCCTCCGCACAATGGCCCTGGCCAGGGCTACGCGCTGTTTCTGCCCTCCTGACAATTTGTTTGACTTGTTGTTCTGCAATTGCCCCAGGTCCATCAGTTCAATCATCTCCTCCACCCTGTTTTTTTCCCGGGTATCGGGAAGCCCAAAGGCGATGTTCTGCTTAACGGTCAGGTGAGGGAAAAGAGCAAAATCCTGAAATACCATACCCACGGAGCGTTTCTGAGGAGGCAGATTCCTGCCGGACTCGCCGTCATACCACACCTGTTCACCAACCTGAACAAAACCCTTTTTCATTGGGGTAAGTCCGGCTATGATTCTGAGCAGGGTAGTTTTGCCAGCTCCCGAGTCTCCGTACAGTGCCACCAACCTGCCTGTTTGTATTTCAATATCTATCTCCAAGGGGAGCCTGCCTGCCGAAGTGTCCAGCATTTTATAAGCTTTGCAGCGGATCATGGTGCCGGATTGATATGACTAAAATGATGGTTCATGATATATACGGCCGACAGGATCACAAAAGAAGAGGCAAGCAAAATGACCGCATATATATTCGCTGTATGGTAATTCATGGACTGCACTTCGTCAAAAATCGCCAGCGAGGCCACTTTTGTCTCTGCCGGAATGTTCCCGCCTATCATCAGGACCACGCCAAACTCTCCGATGGTATGCGCAAAACTCAGAACGATTCCGGTTAACAGGGAAGGCCCGATATTCGGTAACAAAATCCTTACCAGCGTCGTGAATCTCGATTTTCCCAAGGTGTAAGCAGCCTCTTTCAGGGATGGGGATAAATTCCTGAATCCGGATTTTATCGGATGTACCATGAAAGGAAGACTGTAGATCAGGGAGGCAACTACCAATCCGGGGAAGGTAAATACAAGCCGTACGTTGAAATACTGGTCAAGAAATCTTCCGAACATATTCGCAGGACTGAAGGCAAGGAGCAGGTAGAATCCGAGTACGGTGGGGGGAAGGACCAGGGGCAGGCTGATTACCGCTTCAATGGGCAGTTTTAACCGCATCCGGCTGTACGCCAGCCAATAGGAAAGGGGGATAGCGACAAAAAACAGGATAATGGTGGTGACCAGGGATAATCTCAGGGTTAGCCATAAGGGCTGGTAGTCAATCGCGATAAGATATAGTGACTTCATTAGTCTTGATTAAGGCTACAACTTCCGTATCGGTGGAAAGGTTCAGCTGTTTCACCGCGGTTGTGGTTATTATAGAAATGATTTCCATTCCCTCAAAGGTCAGGCTAAGCTGGCTAAGTATTTTACCCTCCTCCATTTTTTTTATTTTGCAGGGGATCCTGTTTTGAACGCTGATTTCCAAAGGACCAGGTTTAGCAATGATCACTTCTGTTTCCTTGAAATGGACATTGACCTTCTTACCGGCTAACAGAAAGCTTCTGTTGGAAGGGTCCATGATTACCAGGGAAGTAAAAATGACCTGACCACATTTTACCTTCACCAGGGATAGCTCGTCTGCCGACCGGACATCAATAACTTCTCCAGAAAGACTGTTCATACCATGAATATTTCGGGGTTGACAAATCAGGACTAATTAAAGCCAAAATATTGGAGGACCGAAATCGCTCTTTTGGATTGGATAAATGAACTGAATGCAGCAGCATCCTCATTATCACCGGCATGCTTCAGTAGAATATATCCCTGCTCCAGGGGTTTGTGAGAGTCAGGAGGAATCAGCCAGTATTTTCCTGCTTCTCGCTGCATGTTGGGCGAAAGGGCGAGGGACAGGGCGACGATCCCGATATCGGCAGCACCCGTGGTGACAAACTGTGCCGTCTGCGAAATGTTTTCCCCAAAGACCAGTTTTGATTTAACCTTGTCATACAAATCAAAAAACTGGAGGCTCTCCACCGCCCTTTTCCCATAGGGAGCATGATCGGGGTTGGCAATGGCAATTTTAGAAATATCTCCGCTGAGCAGTGAATTCATCTTTTGGACATTTGGGTCAATCTTTTTGCTCCACAGGACAATCTGGCCTGTTCCATATGTCCGAACTTCAGAAATGGCCAGATTCTTTTCTTTCAGTTTTCTGGCATAATCAATATCTGCAGAAAAAAACAGGTCATAGGGGGCCCCGTTTGAAATCTGTTCAAAGAAATTTCCGGAAGACCCATAACTAACCCTGATGTCTACCGCAGGAAATTGGGATCTATAAACAGCAACCAGGGAGTCCATGGCAAACCTGAGGTCCGCTGCGGCTGCTACCACAACTTGCTTTTGGCCCGGGACAGAAATGGCCAGGGGCAAAGTGAAGATTGTCACCAGAGTCAATATCCTGGGCAGGGTTCTCACGCCTGAAATTTATTGTTTTCCAGATTTTACAACAAGGTTCTTCACCCCCCATATCCACCTGGCATGTTTTCTTTCTCCTGGAACGATGATCTGAAAGGGCCCTTTGTTTGCAGGGAAGCGCTGGCCATCAGACGTGTAGGCCAGCAGGATGGTCCGGTCCGTAAAGGTTGAATCCAGTTCAGGGAGGGCAAAAATCACCTGGTAGCCATCCGATGATCCAACCAGCAGGTATTGGGTCATATTTCCCCCCCGGAGCTGGGTGCCGAATGGAACCCCGACTTTTTTCAGAACGTCTGAAAGGGCTACCCCTGTATAACTGTGTTCTTTTTCTTCATGATCCTTTGCCCGGATTTCTATTTTCCTCATGCCGGCAAGGTCCGGGATGCCCAGGTCAACCGATGGGAAACCTTCATGCTGGACATGAACGGAAGAAGCCTGATCGGGGGTTTGCCCCCATACAGGCGCACCGGGCAACAACCAGCCGATACACACACAGATCATGCAAAAAAACCTGTTTTTCATCCTGTCAACTTTTGATTGATGTTAAGTAATTATTATGTAAGGTCATTTATAGATATGGAAATCTGGGCTCCCCTCCGCCTATACGGAAATCCTGGTTCATCTGACCAATCATTCTGCTCCTTACCAGAAGAACCTGCCGCGCAACCGTGGGAAAATGACGTGTTTTGGCTGCCGGCTTCGTGTATCCGGCCAGGTGTCTGTCCAATAAGAGTTATCTATCTAAAGATATAACGAACCTGAAAAAATAGCAAAAAAATGATCGCCTGAAGACAAGCCATACGGATACCTGCTCTTTCAATCAAACCGGAAGGTCTTGATTTGTCTGAAAAAAGGGGAATAACGAAATAGTCTCATACGCCTGGGAGATTTATCCATTCAAAATGGAGCTGGACAGGCCTCATCCTCTAGTCAAAAATGGCGCTGCTCAGGTGTTTGAAAGCTTCCATGGCGCCCATATATTCACAGGTCCGCGCACCCGCTTTGTTTGCGTTTAGAACAATCCGCTTCCATTCATTCAATTTCAGTCCATGAATTTCATCCTGGGTAATGGTACTAAGCTGGTATAAGACGGCGCCTACAAAAGCATCCCCGGCTCCGGTCGTGTCAACCGGTTTTACGGGAATGCTCGGAATGACGGTTGTTTCTTTCTCCCAGCCAAGTAACGTCCCTTCCTTGCCCAGGGTTATGCAAAATACAGCCTTTGTTTTTTCCCGCAGGACCTCCACGGCATCACCGACTGTTGAGCAACCTGTAATCAGCATGGCCTCCTCGTCGCTTAGCTTAAAAAAGTCACAACAGTCTATAAAATTCCAGGAATGATCAATAAAGCTGCGGACATTGTCACGGAACAGGAGGTGGCGGTAATTCGGGTCGAAACTGATGAATATTTCCTTCCGCATGGCTTTTTGGAGCATACCGTAGTAGGCAGCCTGCAGCGGGCCCGGAAGGAACCCCGTAGCGGATCCAAAATGAATAATGGACACATCCTCCAAATCAACTCCTTCAGCTTCCTGCAGGTTCAACTCCCCGTCTGCACCTCTATTAAATACAAAATCCCGCTCTCCGTCATCCATAAGCGAAACAAAAGCAAAGGTGGTAAAATGGTCCCTGTCGAGCAGGATGGATCGGGTCAGAACCCCATACTCTTCCATGACAGAAATCAATTGCCGGCCGAAGGGGTCATTGCCCACCTTGGTAATGAGCTCAACTCTTCCCCCAAGCGATGCAATGGCTGCGGCCACATTGGTGGGAGCCCCTCCGGGTTTTTTGAGGAAATGCTGCCCCTCGGACAGGGATTTACCCCTGTCTGTGCATATCATATCGATCAATGCCTCCCCTATACATAAAAT
>Ga0318562_10000041_pt1 | contig 59182 bp, 64 predicted proteins | sample GRESIP066b5f18_FD_203688 | JGI IMG/M metagenome (GOLD analysis project Ga0318562, IMG submission 203688) | Tropical soil microbial communities from Luquillo Experimental Forest, Puerto Rico - GRE.SIPMG.066b5f18 | ecosystem: Environmental > Terrestrial > Soil > Tropical forest > Bulk soil... | reverse complement strand
AGTTAGCACTGCGATTCACATATTAGCGATTCTTAAAATTACTAATAACCCGGGGCCCATTGTACGGGCGTTATTTTTTGATAATTTTTTAAATATAAAAAGGCTCATAAATTTTGTTACATGTAATTTGTCAAAACATGATTTTCAAAATAGTGTTATAACATGAAAAATATATTACAAAAATTACTCATTTTCATGCTCAGTTTTTCTCGTGTTTTTGCTTTATCTCAGGAAGAAACCGCAAAAATTGCAGAAAAAGCATATGTTTATGCCTATCCCTTGGTACTAATGAGCTTAACTAAAGAAATAATGACCAATGTCGAGCAAATCGACGACAGTATTAATCATGCACCTGTCAATCAATTTACACACGCACGATCTTTTCCTAATCCTAGCAACAAAGATGTAATTAGATTAAATCTAGATACGCTCTATTCTACAGCATGGCTCGATCTAAAAAAAGAACCCATAATTTTGTCGATACCTGACTCAGATAATAAATATTATTTAATACCGTTATTAGATATATGGACCGATATTTTTAGCTCTATAGGAAAAAGAACCACGGGCACCAAAGCAGGGAATTTTGCTATTGTCGCTCCTCATTGGCAAGGAAAGCTTCCCAAAGACGTGAAAGAAATAAAAGCACCTACTGATACTATTTGGATTATAGGTCGCACTCAAACCAATGGCGAAGAAGACTACGATAGTGTTCATAAATTTCAAAAAGGTCTGCGATTGGTCCCTCTAAGTGCATGGGGTAAAAAAGACTATAAGGCGCCTAAGGGCGTTATTAATCCAAGCATTGATATGAAAACGCCTCCTCCACAGCAAATTGCTAAAATGGACGGCATTAGTTTCTTCAAGCTATTTAGCCAGCTCTTAAGAACTCAACGGCCTCACGAGAGTGATAGAGAGATTTTAGCTGAGATAAGTAAAATTGGTATAGTTCTTGGCAAAGATTTTGATGAAAAAAAATTAAATAAAGAACAACTAGAAATTATTAAAAATATTCCAAAAGTGGCCGAAGCAAAAATAGCTGGTAAATTTGCTCAGAGCTCGGAAACTATTAATGGTTGGAGTCTACCTAAGCCCCCTATTGGTACCTATAATAATGACTATCTGGCACGAGCTTCGACAGCTCTTTTCGGTTTAGGTGCTAATTTAATTGACGATGCGCTTTATTTTTATGCTCTTGTTGATGCTAAGAATAGGAAATTATCGGGGGAAAATAAATATATTTTGCACTTTACCCAAAACCAGCTGCCGCCAGCTAAAGCTTTTTGGTCATTAACGCTTTATGACCCTAAAGGTTATTTAACTCCTAATAGTATAAATAGATTTTCTCTTGGTGATAGAGACAAATTACGATTTAACCAAGACGGATCCTTAGATATTTATATCCAGTATCAAAATCCGGGAAAAAGCAAAGAATCTAATTGGCTACCGGCACCTAAGGGTGAATTTAATATTCTACTTCGTATTTATTGGCCACAAGAAGGTGCATTAACTTCCTGGGTTCCCCCGGCCATATCGAGCTATCTATAATAGACATCATGTCCATTCCCTCTGATTATACCTATTGCTCTCCTATATACGGTTGATTATCTCAATGTTATGAAACGCATCGAAATTTTCAAATTTATTTTGTTAGTTATAGGAACTTCTGTACAACTATCAGCAATGGATAACCTTGAGCAAAGACCGCTTATCTATATTGCATTAGAAGGTGGTGGAATGCATATGTCCCCTGCCCTGGAAGTTTTGGCCCAGCTGGAAATAAAGCACCAAAGGCCGATAGCAGAGCTTGTTGATGGAATTATTGGGCTCTCTAGTGGAGCCATTATTGCAGCACATTTACTGACACCGAATTTTCAATACTCCGCCCGAGAATTAAAATTTGGGTTGCCACGCATGTTGAAAGAAGGTGCTCAAGGTTCAGTCATGAATGGAGTACTTTCATATTTTTTTAGTGACAATTTTTCGAATTTTGAGACGTTATATAAAAGAAACCTCGGAGATGCTTGCATGAAAGATGCTCGCGGCCATCTTTTGATTGCTGCTTACAATAGAGAAAAAAAATTAGCGAAAATCTTTGATAGTCATGAAGAAAGCGACACTAACATAGGTATTTGGAATCTAGCACAAGCGAGTGGAGCAATAAGCAGCTCCATAGGCATAGAATTGGCTTGGGGAGCAACAACAATCCGGTGTGGTGATGATTTATCTTCTGGATGGCTTGATGCTGGACTAGAACCAAAAGAACAAAGAAAGCCCTTATGTGAATTCTTGGCGAAAAAATTAAAAAATAGCTATCCTCATCGCAAGATTTTTATTTTTTCATTCGGAAATGGCTCTACTACGTTTATGGGTAATACTTATAAAGAATCACCCGTCATGGTTTCGGAAAGGGATAATATTATAATTACTAAATTTTCTCCAATCTACAACGATATTCCAACTGCTAGTTGGGGTATAAGCAATTACTACCAGATGTTGCTCGATACTTCGCATGAAAATATGAGTATTATCGAGAGCCATTTTTTTAGTAACGAACTTCTAAACCATACCGCGTATAAAAACATGTTTGACGTGATAAAAAAATACACCCCGATTGACTAAAATACTTCCAAAAACAACAAAACCCCATGTTTACTATAGATATGTGCTTCGCTATAGCGTTGCTTGGAAGCTCAGTTTTTTTGTTCAATCTTCTTGTTTCGTTATTTAAGTCCTTGGAATTGTTGGAAGGCATAGAAGCAGAAGTCTCTTTTAAATTTATGTCTATTCAAGGTCTCAGTAGTTTTGCTATGATCTTTGGCTGGACCGCAGTTGCTCTTAATCTTGAATTTGGTGTAGGTCCTTTTTTTTCTGTTTTGGCAGGCTCAATCGCGGGGAGCGCTACTGTTCTACTTTTACGCAAAATCTACAAGTTTATAAAAAGTCTACATCGAAGCGGAACGCTTGATATGGCTAACGCACTCTTGGAAGAAGGTATAGTATATATGCGTATTAGTCCCGATGGTGTAGGTAAAATACAAGTCCCAATTCAAGGCAGGCTTTGCACGCTCGATGCAAAATCTTATGAAAGCACAACTATTGAAACTGGAGAAAAAATCAAAGTGGTTGAAGTTGATAATAATTTGTTAAAAGTCAAGAGGATTTAATATGTACGATCTAAATTATACTATGCTCACGATATTATCTTTCGTGGCATTAATATTCTCGAGCATAATTTTTTTAGCCAAACGCTACAAAAGATGCCCCTCGGACAAAGTACTCGTAATATTTGGTAGTGTTGGAAAAGACCAAGCTGCGCGTTGTATTCATGGCGGAGGTACTTTTGTTTTGCCACTCATTCAGGATTACTCCTATTTGAGTCTCACTCCCATGACTATGAATATACCTCTACAAAACGCTCTTTCTTTGCAGAATATACGTATTCATGTGCCCAGCACTTTTACCGTTGGCATAAGTACAGAGCAACACGTCATGATGAACGCTGCTGAGCGTCTACTTGGTCTTGCTCCTGCTGCAATTGAGGAAATGGCAAAAGAGATTATTTTCGGTCAGCTAAGACTAACTGTCGCATCGCTTACTATTGAGCAAATTAACCAAGACCGTGAACGATTTTTAGAAGAAATTCGGCGCAACGTTGAGCCAGAACTCAATAAAATTGGGCTCTATTTAATAAACGTAAATATTACCGACATAACTGATGAATCAGATTATATTTCCAGCATTGGAAAAAAAGCTGCTTCAGAAGCCATTAACCGAGCCATGGTTGATGTTGCCGAACAAGATAAGTTAGGCGCTATCGGTCAGTCAAATGCTCACCGTGAGCGCGATATTCGAGTTGCAGAAAATATTGCTGAATCCACCAAGGGTAAGAAAAAGGCCGAATCTGAAGAACGTGTTTATATACAGATTCAGGAGGCTTTAGCCGTTGAAGGTGAAAACGAATCTCGTGCAAGAATTGCCGGTTCCAATGCTATAGCTGCCAATAAAGCATTGGTAATCGTTGCGGAACAAGAAAAATTAAGTGCTATAGGGCAGTCAAATGCTCACCGTGAGCGCGATATTCTAATCGCAGAAAATATTGCCGAATCTACCAAGGGTAAGAAAAAGGCCGAGGCCGAGCAACGCGTCTATGTACAGGTTCAGGAAGCTCTCGCGGTCGAGGGTGAAAACGAATCCCGCGCTCGAATTGCTGGTTCTAATGCTATTTTGGAGCAAAAGCATGCTGAGGCTCTAAGAATCACCGAAGTTGCCCGAAAAAACGCCGAAATAGAGATTCAAAAAGCTCACTATGAGGCCGAGCTTGCGCGTCTTAAAGCGGAAGAAATAGTAGGCCGGCAAATAGAAAAAGAGAAAATCGAAATTCTGGCCCAGGCTGAAGCCTCAAAAATTCGTACAGAAGCACAAGCAAGTGCAGATGCCGTATTGCTTAAATATGAGGCTGAGGCCAAGGGCGTTGAGAGTTTGCTCGAAAGCAAAGCCAAGGGTTATAAGTTATTAATTAATAGCTGTGAAGGTGATGCCAAAGCGGCAGCAACATTGCTCATGATTGAAAAAATGGAAGAGATTGTCAAAACTCAAGTTGAAGCTATTAAGAATCTTAAAATTGATAAGCTTACGGTCTGGGATTCAGGCAACTCCTCAGAAAAGAACGGATCGACAACTTCGAATTTTATTTCAAGCCTGGTGAAGAGCCTGCCGCCTATTCACGATGTTGCCGCTATGGCTGGCATCGATTTGCCTAATTTCTTAGGGCATATCAAAGAGAATAAAAACAACATCTCCGACGTGTAAAATCTCGCTTTTAACTCCCGCGCTCGCGCGGGAGACTTCGCTCCTGAAAAAAGCTTTAAGCGTTGTAAAATAATAATTATTTATCCCCCTTTTTCATACCAGCTTTTTTTTCTAGTGCTACAAAGCTCATCCGGGCTTAAAAATCAAAGAGGTTAAAACCATGAAAAAGAAATTTGAAATGAATTTTTGCTTAGTATTATAGCTGTTTTATCCCATAATTGGGTTTTTGCGATGAACCCATCGGCTGATGGAAGCAGAATATGTCGTCAGTATTGTGCAAGCGCCAAGGATCCTAGTAAATGCTTTGATAAATGCCATGGCGAAATTAAAAAATATGAAAAAGGACCTGAGCAAAGGCAATCGGGAAGCAGCAAGGCCTCTGATCACTCAGATGGTGGCGCGCGTGCTCGCAAAGACAGAAATGCCAGAAGATAATTTCTGGATATCGTAACCCAATCCGCCGTGCAAGCACCTTAATTTATGGGGTCTAAATGTAGACCCTGCGGTCAAGGCCCTATCTCTTAATCACATTCTTTCACCCGCCGCGGCAGGTGAAAAATTGTTATTAAGAGACAGGCTCACGCGGGAGGCTTTGATATCGCTTTTGATATCGCTAATGCAATGTATTTGTTCGACTAAGGCGTTGTAAAATAATGATTATTCCCCTTTTTTATGCCGTCTTTTTTTTCTAGTGCTGCAAAGTTCATCTGGACTTAAATATTAAAAGGGTTAAAATCATGAATTTTTGCTTAGTATTAATAGCTATTTTATCACATAATTTGGTTTTCGCTATGAATCCATCAGCTGATGGAAGCAGAGTATGTCGCCAGTATTGTGCGAGCGACAAGAACCCTGGTAAATGCTTTGATAAATGCCATGGCGAAATTAAAAACAATGAAAAAGGCTCTGAGCAAAGGCAATCGGGAAACAGGAAGGCCTCTGATCACTCTAATGGTGGCGGACGTCCTCGCAGAGACGGCAATCCCAGAAGATAATTTCTTAGTAGCGTGACTACTTCGCCTTTTAGCTCTACCTGATTAAGGAGAACTAAAAGGCATAAGTCTGCACTCAGCTCTATATAGAGTGTGATAGACCAGTACACTAAAAAAGGCCTTCTTTGAAAGCCTCATATATCAATTCAGGTTTCTATCTAATTGAAGCAAAATTGAAGCAAATCTGCGATAACTACTAATTTTAATATCCCAATTTTCGCAGACCCTTAGGTGAAGTCGTCCAATTGGGCTCAACGCGTACGAAAAGCTTAAGCATCACATGGCACTGTAAAAGATGTTCTATATCTTTGCGAGCTCGCATTCCGATAGTTTTAATCTCGGCGCCACCTTTGCCTATTACGATAGCTTTTTGGCTCTTTCTCTCAACATGTAAGATTGCTTCTATGTGAATAATTGGCTTTTGACTATCTTCGCGATGCGATTCATCAAAGTGATCAACAGTAACAGCTAATCTATAAGGCAATTCTTCACTGAGCTCCAACATAGCTTTTTCGCGAATAAGCTCAGCCACGATTTCTTTTTCGCTGGCATCGGTGAAAAAATCGGGGTTGAACATAAACTCTGCTGGCTTTGCTGCTTTGTTTAAAGCATCGAAGAGATTTTGCAGCCCATCATGTCTGGTTGCACTCAGAGGAATTATTTCTATATCACCGAGTTCTTTTGAGTACTGAGCGATCAAATCAAGCAAGGCGCTTTTGTCTTTGAGTTCATCGATTTTATTAATTGCGAGCATAAATACTTGCTTATTTTTTTCTGTGCTCTGCTTAATTTGTCTCAGAAATTCAATATGTTTGCCAATTTTATCTTTGGCGTCAGTAATAGCTACGACTTGTTCGACGTTAGATAAAGCCTGAAAAATTTGATCACGCATAAATTGATCAAGACCCGTTTCTTTACGTAAGACTCCGGGTGTATCAAAATATATTTGTTGATAATTTCCCAGAGTTTTTATACCACGTATTATTCGTCGGGTCGTTTGAGGTTTGCGTGTTGTTGGTGCAATCTTGGCGCCGATCATAGCGTTAAGAAGCGTGCTTTTACCTACGTTAGGTTGGCCAACAAAAGCTACGGTTGTCACAAAAGTATCTATTTTTTTTGTCATCAGTTTTTTATAACCACGTTAACGAGACGGTTAGGTACTACTATTATTCTAACAATTTCATGATTGTCGATAAAGCGCTTAACTTCAGAATCAGCAAGAACAAGTTTTTCTATCTCAGAATTAGGCAAATCTTTTTCAACGCTTAAGTTACTACGTTTTTTACCGTTGACTTGAGCTACCAGATCTATGGTCGAATCTTCGACTAATTGAGGATCGAACTCTGGCCAATCGCTGGTCAGTAAATAACCAGCGTTGCCCAATCGCTCATTGAGTTCGTCACAAATATGAGGCGCAAAGGGTGATAGCAAACACAAAAGCTTATTAATCGTAGAGACGCTCACACGATCTGCTGCGGTTGCTTCGTTAACCAAGGTCATCATCTGGGCGATAGCAGTATTAAATCGGAGATTTTCAATATCTTCACTTACTTTCTTAATAGTCTTATGCAGTTCTTTTTCAAGCTTTGCACTTTCAGGTGCTGTTGATCTATCAAGCTTAGTTGCAAAATTATTGGATTCTTCATCTATTACTAAACGCCAAAGCCTGTGCAAGAAACGATACACGCCCTCAACACCTGACATTTGCCATGGTTTGACTTGCTCAAGAGGGCCCATAAAGAGCTCATAAAGCCTCATCGCATCGGCACCATAGCGATCTATCACTTCGTCTGGATTTACAACGTTGTAACGAGATTTAGACATTTTTTCGATCTGAGTCTTAAGCGGCTTATGGGTATCGTTAGAGAAAAAGCTGTTATCTTTCTCATAAACTTCGCTTGGATAATAATATTTTCCCGCATCGTCCTGATAACTTTGAGCCAAAATCATGCCCTGATTAAAAAGCTTCTGAAAAGGCTCTTTAGTGTGAACCAGTCCACAATCATAAAGAACTTTATGCCAAAAGCGCGAATAGAGCAAATGAAGAACAGCATGCTCTACACCGCCTATATATAAATCAACAGGCATCCAATATTGCTCATATTCAAGACCAAAAGGCGCTGTAGTATTCTGCGGATCAAGATAACGCAAATAATACCAGCATGAACCAGCCCACTGAGGCATAGTATTAACTTCTCGTAAACCCCATGAGCCGTCGGGTAATTGGACTTTTCGCCATTCGTCACCTGCACGCGCCAAAGGGGGCTGGCCATCGTCAGTAGGACGATATTCGTCAATCGGAGGTAATCCTATAGGGAGGTCTGATTCTGCAACCGGATGAGGCTCACCAGAAGTATTGTAGATAATAGGAAAAGGCTCACCCCAATAGCGCTGTCGAGAAAAAAGCCAATCGCGCAGACGATACTGCACTCTCTTTTTACCAAAGCCCTGAAGTACAGCATAATTAATTACGCTGTCGGCAGCTGCGGGAGAATCTAAATTATTAAGAAAATCAGAATTAATAACGCGCGTATCAGTTCCACTGTGATCACGAGTCTTAAGCTCATCTCCTGCAGTAGAAACTATAACGGTTTTAATCGGAAGATTATATTTAGAAGCAAATTCAAAGTCGCGTTCATCGTGCGCAGGAACGGCCATGATCATGCCTGTTCCGTAAGTATTCAAAACATAATCGGCAATCCAAATCGGAATCTGCTCACGCGTAATAGGATGTAGCGCATAGGCTCCAGTGAAGACGCCGGTTTTTTCGCGCCCAAGCTCAGCTCGGAGAGCCTCAGGCTTGAGCGAAGCTTGAGCAACATAGGAGTCTACCGCGCTTTTTTGCTCTGGCGAAGTAATTTGTGAGACTAAAGCGTGTTCGGGGGCAATTACGCAAAAAGTAGCCCCAAAGATAGTATCGGGCCTCGTAGTAAAAACACAAAATTTTTGAGCACAGCCAATAATATCAAATTCTAACTCGGCACCAACAGACTTACCAATCCAGTTTCGCTGCATGTCTTTGACACTTTCTGGCCAATCGAGATCGTCCAGGTCTACCAAAAGCCTTTCGGCATATTCGGTTATTCTTAGCATCCATTGACGCATGAGGCGCTTTTCAACGAGATCGCCTGTTTCAACATAACGACCATCTCTTACTTCTTCGTTAGCTAAGACTGTCTTAAGAGCAGGACACCAATTGACATTAACGTCAGCGAGATAAGCCAAATTTCTTTCGTAAAGCTTAAGAAAGATCCACTGTGTCCAGTGAAAGAAACTTTCATCGCTTGTGCTTATTTCTCTCGACCAATCATAAAAAAAACCCAAACGTTTTATTTGGCCACGAAAATTATCTATGTTTCGTTTGGTAATAACAGCCGGGTGGATATTCTCCCGCATAGCAGCCCGCTCAGCAGGTAAACCAAAAGCATCCCAACCAATAGCATGAAGCACGTTAAAGCCTTTCATGCGTTTATATCGAGCAACAACGTCAGTTGCTGTATACCCTTCTGGGTGACCTACGTGTAAACCAGCTCCCGACGGGTAAGGAAACATATCAAGAGCATAATATTTTGGACGCTTCTTTAAATCACTAAGGGCTCGAGGTGCGGCAAAAATACCGCTTTGTTCCCATTTTGATTGCCACTTACTTTCAATATGAGAGGGTCTATATCGCACCGAAAACTCCTTAAAAAAAAAAGACATAGTCACCTATGTCTTAAAATATTGCTGGTGGTGAGAGGGGGACTCGAACCCCCGACCTACGGATTATGAGACCGTCGCTCTAGCCGGCTGAGCTACCTCACCCAAAAAGGCAATAAAGCCTTTCTTATGCTTACGCTACAACTTCTTTAGCAGCTTTATCATTCTTTTCAACTAGTTCGATCACAGAAAGTGGTGCACAATCTCCTGGGCGATTTCTTGACTTCACAACCCGAGTATAGCCACCGTGGCGTTCCATGTTACGTTTTGCGATATCATCAAAAAGTTTACGCAAAATATCTGCATCATGAATTTTCTTTGCTGCCGTTCTTCTTGCATGCAGATCACCCTTTTTACCAAGAGTGATTAATTTTTCAGTATAACTACGTAATTCTTTAGCTTTGGCATCGGTTGTTTCAATTCGCTCATGCTTAAACAGCGCAATTGCCATATTGCGAAACAAAGCTTTCCTATGCCCTTGGTCGCGATTTAATTTTCTACCATGTTTTAAATGTCGCATTGTATTTTTTCCCTTTTTCCCTTTGCTATTCTTTACTTTCTTCAGGGCTTGGTGCTGCTACTGCAGCATGAGTTTTCTTTGGTGGCCAACTATCTAGTTTCATACCTAACGAAAGACCCATCTCAGAAAGAATCTCTTTGATCTCTTTTAAGCTTTTACGACCAAAGTTTTTAGTTTTGAGCATTTCACTCTCAGTTCTCTGAACCAAATCACCGATACGCTTGATATCAGCATTCTGCAAACAATTTGCCGAACGAACAGATAATTCAAGCTCCTCAACCGATCGCAGCAAGTTCTCGTTAAAACGCTCCGAATGTTCCTCAGCTTCCATTACGCTAGGCTCAACATCTTCTGGAATATTAATCAAAATAGAAAGCTGTTCTTTCAATATTTTGGATGCAATTCCTACAGCGTCTTCCGGACGAACTCCACCGTTAGTCCAAACTTCTAACACAAGACGGTCATAGTCTGTACGTCGACCAACACGAGCATTAGTAACGCTATAGTTAACCCGGCGAACGGGGCAAAAAAGCGCATCTATCGGAATCGAATCAATAGGTTGAGTATCTTCTCTAAACTGCGCAGCCGGGGAATATCCTTTGCCAGAGCTTACTGTTAGCTCCGCTCTAAACATCCCACCTTCAGCAACAGTACAAATATGCTTATCAGGATTCAAAACACGCAAATTACTATCAGTCCGAATATCGCCTGCTTTTACTTCGCAAGGTCCTTGCTTCGCAATAGTTACGGTTTTTTGATGTCCTTCAATAAGCTCTAGTTCAACTTCTTTCAGGTTCAAAATAATATCGGTGCCATCTTCTTTGATGTCTGGCAAAGCCATAAACTCATGCTGAGCACCTTCGATACGAACCGAGGTAATCGCTGCACCATGAAGTGATGACAGCATAACGCGACGAAGGGCATTGCCCAAGGTCACACCATAGCCACGTTCCAAAGGTTCCAATACAAACTTACCGTAGCGCTCGCTTAGCGAATCGCGCTCAACAACCAGGCCTTTTGGGCGAATCAAATTACGCCAATTTCGATACATTACTTCACCTTCAAAATATCCAAGAACAAACTAAGCCCCGAGATAAAAACTAAAAACTTTTAAACTCTTCTTCGCTTTGGCGGACGGCATCCGTTATGAGGAATCGGCGTTACATCTTTAATCAAAGAAATTCGATTAAATTGATTAGCCACCGCTCTTAGAGCAGATTCTCGACCAGCGCCGGGTCCCTTAATATAAACTTCGACAGCTTTCATGCCATGTTCTTTTGCTTTCCGGCATGCTTCTTCGGTAGCGACCTGAGCTGCGAAAGGTGTACTCTTTTTAGAACCCTTAAAGCCCTTAGCCCCAGACGTTGACCATGCAACTGCATTACCGTGGGTATCAGTTACTGTCACAATTGAGTTATTAAACGTCGTATAAATGTGAACAACACCGTTAGTGACGTTTTTCTTGACCTTCTTCTTTCCCTTAGGAGGTGCCATGTATTTTTACCTATTCCTCAAAAATTATTTTTATGCCCGAACCGCGCTTTTCTTACGACGTCTTGTTCTTGCGTTCGAATGGGTTCTTTGTCCACGAACAGGCAATCCTTTACGGTGCCTCAAACCGCGATAACAACCCAAGTCCATGAGCCTCTTAATATTCATGGAAATTTGACGTCTGAGATCACCCTCTACTTGATAGGTTCCTTCAATAACATCACGAATACGAGCCACATCGTCTTCACTTAGATTGTCTGATCTAAGCTCTTTATCGACGTTCGCTTTTTGCAAAATTTGCCCTGCAGCAAAAGGCCCAATACCATAAATATAGGTAAGCGCTGTTCCCATTTTCTTATTTTTGGGAAGGTCTACACCAGCAATACGCGCCACTTTTCTTCTCCATTACTCAATTCAAAAGTTAAAAAACTAACCTTGTCGTTGTTTATGCCTAGTATTGTCACAGATCACACGGACAATTCCCTTTCGGCGAATCACTTTACACTTCTCACAAATCTTCTTTACTGAAGCTCGCACTTTCATACTTTTACCTTTTAGAAAATCCTAAATATAAATCTAAAGCCCTAACACATGGCGTTGCTAGCAGTATTGATCCTGCTTGGCAAGTACCATACTAAACCTAGGTCCTTATCTGTTCCAACCCTTTAAGAAGGCGCTTAAACACCTCATCAGGATCGCCATAACCATCGATAGAAAGCAAAAGCTCTCTATCTTTAAAAAACTTAATCAAAGGCGCAATATTATATTCAAATACATCCAGGCGTGTTGCTACCGCTTCCGGCAGATCATCATCGCGCTGCATAAGCATCCCACCGCAGATTGTACAAGCACTTTCAAAGCCATTAGCTAAGTCTCTCACATGATACACTGCGTGACACTTGGTACACACACGTCGCCCGCTCAGGCGTTGAATGATCTCATCTCTTCCTAGACGAATTTCAATCAGCGCATCCAACGCTTTGCTAGAATCTTGCAAAGCTATTGCCTGAACTAGAGTTCTCGGAAAGCCATCTAAAATAAAACCCGAAGAACAATCATGCTGCGCAAGCCTCGCTAGGGTCATTTCGGTAACAAGCTCATCGGGAACAAGCCGACCTGAACCAATAATCTCTTGAACCTGTCCTGCTAGCTCTGTTGAACTTGTTTTTAAAGCTCTAAACATGTCACCAGTGCTAATATGAGGACAATCCAGGTAGCTTGCTAAGCGATCAGCTTGCGTGCCCTTACCTGCGCCAGGAGGGCCAAAAAAACCTAGTTTCAATACTTTTCTCATGGTGCGCTTGCCTCAAACAATCCCTGCGTCTCCAGCAGGAGTATTGGTTGGACCAGAAACGTTACGAGCCCGTATCCTAATCTCCGATCTTCCCGAGAAGCTTTCATATTCTTTAGCAATAAAATGGCCTTCGATTTGCTGAACTGTGTCTAAAGCGACACTAACAACAATAAGTAAGCCAGTACCACCAAAATAAAACGGCACTTCGTTTGAAACTAAAGACTGAATAGTTACGGGAAGTACACAAATACCCGCCAAATAAAGAGCACCACCAAAAGTAATACGGTTAAGAACATAATCTATGTAATCAGCCGTAGACTTCCCAGGTCGAACTCCCGGAATAAATCCACCAAAACGCCTTAGATTATCCGCAACATCGACAGGATTAAACTGCACAGATGTATAGAAAAATGCGAAGAAAATAATCATAAGAACGAAAAGTGTTTGATAAATCCAGCTGCCAGGATGTAATGCACTCTGAACAACGTTTATCCAATCAGCTTTAATTAGGCTGGCAAGCGTAGCTGGAAAAAGCAAAATAGTAGAGGCAAAAATAGGCGGAATAACACCTGCAACGTTGATCTTCAACGGAAGGTGAGTCGCCTGGCCACCATACTGCTTATTCCCAACAACACGTTTAGCGTATTGCACAGGAATTCGCCTTTGGGCTTTCTCGATAAATACGATACCAGCCAAAACTGCGAGCATAACTAAACCCAAAACCAGAATCTCCGAAGGCTTATAGGTCCCGTTTTTAATACCCATTAAAGTAGCAAAGATCGCTTGAGGCAAACGTGCCACAATACCGGCAAAAATAATCAAAGATATACCGTTGCCAATACCTCTTTCAGTAATTTTTTCGCCCAACCACATCAAGAAAGCTGTACCTGCCGTCAACGTTATAACCGTCATGAGAATAAAACCGAAACCACCCCATGCAGCGATCCAATCAGGATTAACGACGCTTTGGCCATTGTAAGACTGTGACTTCAAGTAATTCGCGATCATGACGCCTTGAATACTTGCGATCACAATTGTCCCATAACGGGTAAACTGATTTATCTTTTTACGTCCTTGCTCTCCCTCTTTTTGCAAACGTTGAACCGAGGGCACTACTACCGCCATCAACGAGAGAATAATCGAAGAAGTTATATAAGGCATTATTCCCAGGGCAAGAACACTCGCATTCTCTAAAGCACCACCGGAAAAAAAGTTAAATAAGTTAAGAAAACCCCCGCCCTCACCATGCCGCTCATTGAGAAGTTCCTTGAGCGTCACCCGATCAATACCGGGCGAAGTTACGAAAATTCCGATCCTATAGACAGCTAAAAGCCCCAAAGTATAAGCAAGGCGCTTTCTTAGTTCCGGAATTTGAAAAAGTTTAGAAATTTTAGCGAACATAAGGCTCCGCCCCCCAGTAAACAAAATACCGTTACCTAAAAACTCAGGTCCAACAATTAGTTAGGGTAGGATGCCTACGCTAAAATCTCAATGGAGCCACCAGAATTCTCAATCTTTTGGCGCGCCGAATCAGAAATACCGTGAACATGAAGCTTAAAGCCTGACTTTGGCTCGCCAATACCTAAAACTTTAACTTTGCTTCTTAGATTTCGCAGTAATCCTGCTGCCACCAAAGCTGCTGGGTCAATCTTAGCATCCGCTTCAAAACGATCTGCCAAATGCTTCAAGTTAACAATTGCACTCTTGGTGCTCAAAGGCGTAAAGCCACTCTTAGGCAGTCTGCGCGACAATGGATTTTGTCCACCCTCGAAACCTATACGGACATTACCACTTTTACGGGCTTTTTGACCTTTGTGTCCTCGTCCAGATGTCTTACCTGTACCACTCGACTCACCCCGACCAAGGCGCTTAGCTTTTTTGCGTGCTCCTATAGGAGCTACTAGGTTATGCAAACCTAAAAAATTTTCTCGCTGTTCCATCTTAGTTCCTAATTCCTATTTTTGCACATCATCAAAGCTAACGCTGACCATATGTTGCACTTTGGTAACCATGCCTCTGATTACCGGGGTGTCCGCCCAAATTACTTCCCGATTTATCTTTCCGAGACCTAAACCCTTGATTGTTAATTTCTGGGTCTCACTCTTGCCATTGGTGCTTCGCACCTGCTTAATTCTTAATTTTCTCATTTGATTACTCCATAGCAACAGGATAGGCCAAGCTTATGCTTCGGCTCTTAATTGCCCATCACGACCCACACGCCTTAGATAGTCTTCTCTCGATCGCAATGACGCAAGACCGGCGAGAGTAGCTCTCACAACGTTGTGAGGGTTCTTACTGCCAATAGATTTTGATAAGATATCATGGATACCAGCAGCTTCCAACACGGCACGCACTACACCACCAGCAATAACGCCCGTACCCTCTGAAGCAGGTCTCAACAATACTTTCCCAGCACCGTAATGTCCTTCTACGAGATGGGGAATAGTTGCGCCATCCAAAGGTACTCTCCTAACGCTTTTCTTGGCTTGCTCTGTGCCCTTTCTGATCGCTTCAGGAACTTCTCCAGCTTTACCTAAGCCAACACCAAGTTGACCCTTCCCGTCACCAACAACTACCAAAGCACTAAAAGAAAAGCGTCGACCGCCCTTAACTACTTTTGCTACTCGGTTAACATGAATGACTTTTTCGCTGAATTCCTGCGCGGCGTCATTTTTCCTTTGAGAAACTTCCATTACTCACTCCCGACCCATAGTCGTAAAAAAACTAAATCGTTAAGCCGGCACCACGAAGCCCATCAGCTAAAGCTGCAATTCTTCCGGTATACCTGAAACCATTTCGATCAAATACTGCTGTTTCCAACTGAGCTGCTTTTAATTTCTCGGCCAATACCTCACCGACCAACTTAGCGACCTCAGCCTTTTTCAAACCTTTTGCTCGTCCCTTGACCATAGCATCTAACGAGCCTGCGCTTGCCAATGTCTTTGCTGCAGAATCATCAATAGCCTGCACAAAAATATGCTTAGCGCTCTTAAAAACGCTTAAACGAGGACGTTCGCCCGTACCAACTATAGTTTTTCTGATACGCGCTTTCCGACGCAAGTGCAGTGCCTGCGCTTTGTTCTTCCTGCCTATCGCTTTTAAATCATATTTCATAAATATTCCCCAGCCTCAAATCCTATAAGCGTGCATTATTTGCCCGCAGATTTACCTTCTTTTCTCTTAATGGTCTCTTCCGCGTACTTAATGCCTTTACCCCGATAAGGCTCAGGTGGCCTAAAGCTACGGACTTTAGCAGCCGTATTACCCAAAAGCTGCTTGTCGATCCCCGTGAGCGTAATTTTGGTACGCTTTGCATCTACTTCGCCGCTAATACCCGCAGGCAAAGGATAAATAACCGGATGTGAATAACCCAAAGCCATATGAAGATCCTTGCCCTTCATTTCAGCTTTATATCCCACCCCGTTAATATCAAGCTCACGAGTAAAGCCTGCGCTTACACCATGTATCATATTTGCTATGGTGCTTCTGCACAGACCATGCAAACTACGAGCTTCACGGTCATCCCCATCACGCTCAACCACGACAGCTGAAGAACCAACACTAACGTTGACTTTGTGAGGCAATACAAAATTGAGCGAGCCTTTAGGGCCTTTTACAGCCACTGCGCCATTTGCTACCTTTACTTCGACCTTCTCTGGTAGAGAAATAGGCAGCTTTCCTATTCGCGACATATTACTAATTCCTTCTAGTACTAGCTAGTTATCAGCTCGTTACCAAACGAGGCACAAAACTTCGCCACCAATATTAAGCTTTTGTGCTTCTACACCAGTCATGATTCCCCTGGAAGTAGATAAAATAGATATACCCATACCAGCTCTCACCGAAGGAATATCTGCTGCACCAGCATAGGTTCTCAAACCAGGCTTCGAAACACGTTTAAATCCATCCGCAACAGGTTTCCCAGCAGAATCATAACGCAGTGTAATGCGGATTAATTTTCTGGGACCATCTGTTTCGACTTTAATACCGTCGATATAGCCACTCTTCTCAAGAATTTCTGCAATTCTCAATGACATCTTGGAGCAGTTCGTCAGGACTTCCCGTTTTCTTGCCATTAGTCCGTTTCTTAGGCGGGTCAAAAAATCCCCTATTGGGTCATTTACCATGGTAATTCCTCATTAATTTCTGAAAGGCACACCGAGATACTTCAAGAGCATCTTTCCAGCCTTATCTTCATTGGCACTGGTAACCAGTGTTACGTTTAATCCTCTGATTTTATCCACGCGGTCATAATCGACTTCAGGGAAAATTATCTGCTCTTTTATTCCTATCGAACAGTTACCCTTTCCATCGAAGCGACTCTGAATACCCCTAAAGTCTCGCACACGTGGTAACGCAATATTGACCAAACGATCAAAAAATTCCCACATTCTTTCGCCACGCAAGGTTACCATCGCACCGATCGGCATATTCTCACGCAACTTGAAAGTCGCAATAGATTTTCGAGCTTTAGTAATTACAGGCTTCTGACCCGCAATTGACTTCAGTGTTTCAACACCAGATTCCAAAGCCTTTGGATTTTGTACTGCCTCACCAAGACCCATATTAAGCACGATTTTCTTGAGACCCGGAACTTGCATAATATTAGTAATGCCAAGTTCTTCTTTCAGTTTGGGAACCAATTCTTTGCTATAATACTTTTTGAGCCGTGGCATATTTTGCCCTGACATGAGTTTTCTCCTAAAAATAAACTATTTAAGTTCGCGACAACTATATTGCTTCTCCGGAAGCATGTCGTCCACGTGCTACTCGGATTTTCTGACCATCTTTTACTTCATAGCCAATTCGAACGGGACGATTCTTCGTCTCGGATACAACCATGACGTTCGACACATGGATAGAAGCAGGGCGCTCAAGAATACCACCCTCAGGATGCTTGCGGCTCTTTTCAGGTTTCAAATGTCGCTTATTTATAGGCCCATTTTCCAAAACAATTCTTTCACTGCAACGGTCTACAGAGACAACTTTACTGGTTAATCCCTTAACTTTGCCTGCAATAACTTTAACAGTATCCCCAGTTTTAATACGCATATTAACCTTCCCGCCCTACAGTACTTCTGGTGCCAAGGACACAATCTTCATAAAGTTCTTGGCTCTTAACTCACGAGCTACTGGTCCGAAAATACGCGTACCAATTGGCTCGTTGTCTTTATTTATCAAAACAGCAGCTGAGTGATCAAAACCAATAAAAGTACCATCGGCTCTGCCTATGCCTTTAGCAGTTCTAACAACAGTAGCTCTAACCACTGCACCTTTCTTAACTTTAGAATTGGGGCTCGCCTCTTTCACGCTTGCAACGATTACGTCACCAACATGGGCATAACGCCTGTGAGAGCCTCCCAATACTTTTATACAGCAAATTTTACGTGCCCCGCTATTATCAGCGACGGTTAAGCAGGTAAGCGCTTGAATCATAATTTAATCCTTCAATAATCAACAGAGCCTAGCTCCGATGAGTCCCAACAATCCTTGCTAAGCACCATTTCTTTGTCTTGGAATATGGGGCTGATTCTTTAATTTCAACAACATCACCAACAGTACACTGATTTGTCTCATCATGCGCATGGTATTTTTTAGAGCGCTTCATAAACTTCTTATACGTTGCGTGCCGCACTGTATTAGTAACTGTCACTGTTATGGTCTTGTCCATTTTATCGCTGGAGACAATACCCTTCAATGTTCTACCTACGCCTCTTACTTTTTCCTGATTCATTTAGCTAACCCCTGCGAAGCTACAACCTGGCTCACTCTCGTCAATACACGCGCCAGTTCCCTTTTTGTCTTACTGGGCACTGAGGTATCAATAAGTTTACCCGTGGCCTTCTCAAAGCGTAGTTCAGCTAAACGTTTTTTAAGCTCAACTGCCTTGCCCTGTAGTTCTATTAAATTCAAATTTGAAATGTCATTTACCATTTTAGACCTCATCCGAAGCACAAATTATCTTCGTACTAACAGGCAATTTCTGCGCAGCTAGCTGAAGTGCCCTCGTGGCAATCGCGTTATCGGCACCACCGATCTCAAATAGGATCCGACCATGCTTAACGCACGCTACCCAACCTTCAACGCCACCTTTACCTTTACCCATTCGAACTTCAGCAGGCTTTTTAGTAATTGGCTTGTCAGGAAAAATCCTAATAAAAACCTTAGCGCCTCTTTTTACGTGCCTCGTCGCAGCAACCCGGCACGCTTCTATCTGCCGAGCTGTTACCCATCCTGTACCGGTGCTCAAAAGAGCAACAGAACCAAAATCAATCTCATTGCCGCCTTTTGCCGGGCCTCTCATGCGCCCCTTTTGCGTTTTGCGGTATTTTACCCTTGCCGGTGATAACATTTCTTTCTATCCATCAAATCAGATATTTACTTAGCCATTTGTCGTTTAGCCGTAACTGTCTCAGCCGGCAAAACTTCACCCTTAAATAACCACACGCGACAACCGATCTTACCGTAGGTTGTATCAGCTTCCGCAAAGCCATAATCGATATCAGCACGCAAGGTATGCAAAGGAACGCGACCTTCTCGGTACCATTCACAACGAGACATCTCTGCCCCACCAAGACGTCCCGAACACATAACTTTGATGCCTAAAACACCGAATTTTTGTGCGGTTGCCATAACTTTCTTCATGGCTCGTCTAAAAGCAACCCGACGCTCTAATTCTTGAGCAACTTTTTGCGCTACCAAGTTCGCGTCAATTTCAGGCTTTCTAACTTCATGAATATTCAAAAAAACTTCGCTTTTTGAAAGTTTCTGAATATTCTTCTTGAGACCTTCAATCTCGGTTCCCTTTTTGCCTATTAGAACACCAGGCCGGGCTGAAAATACATTAACTTTGCATTTATCAGCCGCACGCTCAATTTCAACATGGCTTATGCCAGCGCTCTTGCAATTTTTGGTAACATACTGCCTTATGCGCAGATCTTCAACCAACCACTGTGCATAGTTTGTTTTACGAAACCACTTAGATTCCCAAGTCTTATTTATGCCGAGCCGAAAACCTATCGGACTAACTTTTTGACCCATTAACCGCTACCTGCCTTCTATAATCTTAAAAAATTGCTTTGCCATCTCTAGTTGCTCCCCAGAACCACTTCTATATGAGAACTTTGCTTCCTAATCTTAGTCGCGCGCCCCTGGGCTCTCGGCATAAATCGTTTCCGAATGGGACCTTTATCAACAACAATTTGATCAATACGCAAATCATCGATATCCAAGTCTCTGCCATCAGCATTAGCCGCTGCCGATTCTAGAAGTCTCTTAAGCGGACCGCAACAAGCTTTTTTCTGGGTAGAAAGAAATGCCAAGGCATATCCAAGCTTCTTGTTCCTGATAGCATCAGCGATTACTCGAACTTTTCGAGCACTCATCTGCAGGTTGCGCAAGCTTGCTCTAACCGGTCCAGATTGTCTCGCTGCCTTACGTTCAACAGCTTTTTTCTTCTCTAATGTAGCCATAATTCCCTCAAATCCTATTTCTTCGCTTTCTTATCAGCGGAGTGACCGGGGAAGTGCCTTGTAGGAGCAAACTCACCCAATTTATGACCAACCATATTCTCTGTTACATATACAGGAATAAATTTTTTCCCGTTATGAACAGCGAAAGTCCCACCAACAAATTCTGGTGTAATGGTAGAGCGACGTGACCAAGTCTTGAAGACTTTCTTCTTGCTGCCCTCATCCTGAGACACCACAAACTTCCACAAATGATGATCTACGAAAAAACCTTTTTTTAATGAGCGTGCCATTTGGCTCCCCTAAATCTATTTCTTACGACGCTTAATAATCATTCCGTCAGTACGCTTATTATTACGCGTACGATGACCCTTAGTAGGCTGTCCCCATGGAGAAACCGGATGTCGGCCACCAGAAGACTTACCTTCACCACCACCCAATGGGTGATCAACGGGATTCATTGAGACGCCTCTATTATGCGGGCGCCAACCCATCCAACGCTTCCTACCGGCCTTACCAAGTTTAGCTAGTTCATGCTGGGTATTGCCGACTTGGCCAATAGTAGCAGAACAGGCACCATGAATCAGGCGCACTTCACCAGAAGGCATACGAACAGTGACATAATCACCTTCTTTAGCGATCAACTGAGCAACGGCTCCTGCCGATCTAACTAATTGTCCGCCTTTCTTAGCTTTTAATTCGATATTGTGAATTTGCAAACCGAGTGGAATGTTCATCAGAGGCAAATGGTTGCCGGGCTTAATATCAGACCCTGCACCGGAGGAGATCCAGTCTCCTATATTAAGGCCTTCTGGAGCTAAAATATAGCTCTTAACACCGTCTATATACTGAAGCAACGCCAGATTTGCACTGCGATTTGGATCGTATTCAAAAGCAATAACTTTAGCTTTGATACCATCTCTTAAACGAGCAAAGTCAACGTCTCTTAGCTTACGCTTGTGCGCACCACCACGAAAACGGACTGTAATACGCCCAGTAGCCCCACGACCACTGATAGCCTTTTTCCCTTTTACGAGACTTTTTTCAGGCTTTTTCTTTGTCAGCAGATCTCTGCTGTTTGTGCTAGCATTACGCCGCCCAGCACTCGTTGGCTTATAAGTAATAATTGCCACGATTATATTTCCTCTCTTACCATAGGACCATCAAAAGGTTTATCGGTAAGACCAATGTATGCGCTATTATTTAGCTTCTTGCGCTACTTCTTGGCCTAACATACCGAATAAGTCAACATCCGAGCCATTCTTTAACGTTAGAAAAGCTCGTTTGGTATTTCTTTGTTTACCCATATGCTGACGCACACGTTTCACTTTTCCACGATAATTCATCGTGTTAACACCAAGAACATCTACGTTAAACAGGGCTTTAACTGCGCGCACGATTTGATCTTTACTCGCCCATGCGGCAACTTCAACCAACACTTTTTTCTGAGTCTCGCGCATAGCTGCAGACTTTTCAGTCAAAATAGGTCTTCTTAAAACTTCATACAATTTAGCTTGTTCAAACATGATATTACTCACCCAGCAAACGCTGCTCTAAATTTTTTGCAGCACTAACTGTCATTAAGACAAAGGGAAATCTAAGAACATCTTCGACGTTCATGCCTTCCTGCTTCAAAAATTTAACGTTTTTATGATTACGAGAACTTAATCTTAGGCCGTTATTATCTTCATCGATTAACAAACACGAATCCAGATCAAAATTCTTCAGAAGTTCGCTTACTCTTTTAGTCTTTGGCTCAGCGAACACGAATTCATCAACGAGCTTAAAGCGGCCTTCTTTTACACGACAACTAATTACTGATGCCAATGCAGCACGCTTTTTCGACTTAGGCAAAGTGAAACTATAATCACGTGGTTTTGGAGCAAAAGCCACACCACCACCTGTCTGATGAGGATTCTTTGTTGCCGATCCTTGGCGCGCCATCCCTCGTCCCTTTTGAGGAAAAGGCTTCTTAGTGGATCCACTAACCTCGCCTTTACGCAAAGCAGATTGAGTTCCTGATCTACGGCAAGCACGTTGCCAATTAACAACTTCGGTATGCAAATAAGGCTTCACGACAGCAGAAAACACCACGTCGTCCAATTCGGCCTCACTGACTTTAGCACCCGAAAAATTATATACTTCAAACATAGCCATAACGCTATTTACCTCTATACAAAAAAGTATCTTCTAGCTTTTGAGCTCTACGTCTACACCAGCCGACAGATCAAGTCTCATCAATGCATCAAGCGTATCTTGAGTGGGCTCATAAATATCTAAAAGTCTTTTATGAGTACGCACCTCAAACTGCTCACGGGATTTCTTATCCGAAAACGGCCCACGCAACACTGTATACTTGGTAACTACCGTTGGCAACGGGATAGGGCCAGCCACTTTGGCGCCGGTCCGATTGGCGGTTCCTGCTATATCTTGGGCCGAGTGGTCCAACAACTTGCAATCATACGCTGAGAGGCGGATTCGTATTTTACTAGCGGACATCCTTAACTTTCCTTCAATTTCTAATGAGCAATCACGTTCTATATATATTTTGCAATAATGCAAGCAGGTAACCGCCTGATCGGCGGTTTATCCAACTATAACTATTCAAGAATCTTCGCAACGACGCCTGATCCTACGGTACGGCCACCTTCACGGATAGCAAAACGTAAGCCTTCGTCCATCGCTACTGGGGTCAAGAGTTCAACTTCCATTGGAGTATTATCTCCAGGCATTACCATTTCAGTGCCTTCAGGCAGAGTAACAGTACCTGTTACGTCAGTAGTTCTGAAGTAAAACTGAGGGCGATATTTAGTGAAAAATGGCGTATGACGTCCACCTTCTTCTTTAGTAAGCACGTACACTTCAGCCATGAATTTTTTGTGAGGCTTAATGCTACCTGGCTTAGCCAATACTTGACCACGCTCGATATCTTCACGCTTTAGTCCACGAAGCAAGCAACCGACGTTATCACCAGCACGACCTTCGTCCAAAAGCTTACGGAACATTTCAACGCCCGTTACTGTTGTCTTGGTTGTAGGTTTAAATCCAACGATTTCGATTTCTTCGCCAACTTTGACTATACCCTTTTCGATACGACCAGTAACAACGGTACCACGACCAGAAATCGAGAACACGTCTTCAACGGGCATCAAGAAAGGTTGATCAATGGCACGTTCTGGAGTTGGAATATATTCATCAACAGCGTCCATGAGCCTAAATATGGCTGGCTCACCGATTTCACTTTGATCACCTTCCAAAGCTTTGAGGGCCGAACCACGAATGATCGGTGTGTCATCGCCAGGGAACTTATACACACTCAAGAGCTCACGTACTTCAAGCTCAACGAGATCAAGAAGTTCTGGATCATCGACCATGTCAACTTTATTCAAGAAAACGACAATATAAGGAACGCCAACCTGACGCGCGAGCAATATATGTTCACGAGTTTGAGGCATAGGACCATCAGCTGCAGATACAACCAAGATCGCGCCGTCCATTTGGGCAGCACCGGTGATCATGTTTTTTACATAGTCAGCGTGGCCAGGACAATCAACGTGAGCATAGTGACGCTTAGCTGTTTGATATTCCAAGTGAGCAGTAGAAATTGTAATTCCGCGCTCTCTTTCTTCTGGGGCTTTATCGATCTGATCATAACCAATAGCTTGACCACCGAATTTCGCCGCAAGAACTTTAGTAATAGCTGCGGACAACGTGGTCTTACCATGATCTACGTGGCCGATGGTTCCAACATTTACGTGAGGTTTATCACGTGAAAACTTCTCTTTAGACATTTTTAACTCCCATACAAACTAAAGAACCCTTGAGCTCTTTATTCATGAATAACTCCAAAAACCTGACTAAGCCCCAGTTGCTTTAGAAATAATTTCTTCAGCAATAGAATTTGGCACCGGCTCATAGTGACTAAATTCCATGGTATACGATGCCCGACCCTGGGTTCTCGACCTGAGATCGTTGGCGTATCCAAACATTTCAGCGAGAGGCACGTTGGCTGTTACTACCCTCATACCACTACGCTCATCCATACCAGTAATTCTTCCGCGACGACTATTAAGATCCCCGATCACATCACCCATCCAATCTTCAGGGGTTATGACTTCGGCTTTCATAAGGGGCTCTAAAATAAGCGGTGCAGCTTTCTTGGTACCTTCTTTGAAGCTCATGGAACCGGCGATTTTAAAAGCCATTTCGTTGGAGTCAACATCATGATAGCTACCGTCAAATACAGCAACTTTAATATCGACAACAGGAAATCCTGCTCTAATACCATTGTCCAGCGCTTCCTCGACGCCCTTCTTGATCGCTGGAATATATTCTTTTGGAATAGATCCACCAACGATTTCGCTTGTAAATACAAAACCAGCACCAGCTTCGTTTGGCTCAATACGCAACCATACATGTCCATATTGTCCGCGTCCACCAGTTTGCTTAACGTATTTACCTTCGCTTTCGACACTCTTAGTAATAGTTTCTCGGTAGGCAACCTGAGGTTTACCAACGTTAGCTTCTACAAAAAACTCTCGTTTAAGGCGATCAACAATAATTTCTAAGTGCAACTCGCCCATACCAGCAATAGTGGTCTGCCCAGTTTCTTCGTCTACGCTCAGCCTTAAAGACGGATCTTCTCCACCTAGTTTACCAAGAGCCAACGCCATTTTTTCCTGATCAGCTTTTGTTTTAGGCTCAATAGCAAGCTTAACAACTGCCGGAGGAATATCCATGGACTCAAGAATAATAGGCTTGTCTATATCACAAAGCGTATCGCCCGTAGTCGCTTCGACACCGATAGCTGCAGCAATTCCGCCTGCTTCAACTTCAGCAATTTCTTCGCGCTTATCTGCAAACATACGAACCAAACGACCTATACGAATTTTTCGACCCGTACGCATATTCACGACGGTATCGCCTTTTCGCAAGACTCCCGAGTAGACTCGCAAGAAAGTTAGTTGGCCATATTTGTCGTTAATAATCTTAAACGCCAAAGAAGAAAATGGCTCATCAACGCTTGCTTTACGTTCAGATTCTGTTCCGTTCTCGAGCATGCCTTTAATAGCTGGCACATCAAGCGGACTAGGCATATAGTCTATTACTGAATCCAATAAAAACTGAACGCCTTTATTCTTAAACGCAGAGCCACAGAAAGTAGGTATAATCTTACCTGAGATACATCCTTTTCTGATAGCCGCGATAATTTCTTCTTCGCTTACTGTTTGACCATCAAGATATTTTTCAGCGAGAGCATCGTCACAGTCGGCGCAGTCTTCGAGTAATTTCTCTCTATATTCTTGAGCTTGAGGCAAAAGATCTGCTGGAATATCAAGAATATCGTACTTAGCACCCAGACTGTCATCATGCCAAATCAAGGCTTTCATACGTACGAGATCAATAATTCCCTTAAAGTCTGCTTCTGCACCAATAGGCAAAGTCAAGACAGCAGGACGCGCTTTGAGGCGGTCTTTGATCATATCAACGCATCTAAAAAAATTAGCGCCTGTACGATCAAGCTTATTAACAAAGCACATACGAGGAACGCCATAGCGATCTGCTTGGCGCCATACAGTCTCTGATTGAGGCTCTACACCAGCAACACCATCAAAAACAGTTACGGCTCCATCAAGCACACGCATAGAGCGCTCGACTTCGATAGTAAAATCTACGTGGCCGGGCGTATCAATTATGTTAATACGATAAGGCTCAGACTTCTCGTTTTCGTGCCGCTTCCATTCACATGTTACTGCTGCTGCAGTAATGGTAATTCCGCGCTCGCGTTCCTGTGCCATATAGTCTGTTACAGCAGCACCATCATGCACTTCACCGATCTTATGACTACGACCGGTATAATACAAAATACGCTCTGTAGTTGTGGTCTTGCCTGCATCTATGTGCGCGACAATACCTATATTTCTAATGCGCCTTAACGGAAAATTTTCTGACATAATTTTGTCACCCTTCTAAACCACTACTACCAACGGTAATGAGCGAATGCTTTGTTAGCTTCTGCCATTCTATGAGTATCCTCACGCTTCTTGCAGGCAAGACCCCGGCTTTGAGAAGCATCAAAAAGCTCCCCAGCCAATTTTTCCTGCATAGTGCGCTCGCTTCTACCACGTGCACAATCACGCAACCAACGAAGCCCCAATGCAACTCTACGATTGGTAGGAACTTCAATAGGCACTTGGTAACTTGCGCCACCTACACGGCGAGATTTGACTTCTACCGATGGCTTTACGTTTTCCATAGCTTTCTTAAAGACTTTAATAGGCTCTTCTTTATTGCGATCTTCTATAAGATCAAAAGCACCGTAGACGATTTGTTCCGCAACGGCTTTTTTGCCATCTTGCATAACTACGTTGATTAATTTGGTAACCAAACGATCGTTAAATTTCGGATCGGGATCAATATTTCTTTTTTCTACTTCTCTTCTTCTAGGCATGATTTCTTCCGCTTAATTTTTATCTGTGACCAAAATTACTTGCCCTTCTTGGTTCCATATTTGGACCGGCCTTTTTTACGACCATTGACACTGACAGAGTCGAGCGCCCCACGTACTACGTGATAGCGGCAACCCGGCAAGTCTTTGACCCGTCCACCACGAATAAGCACTACTGAGTGCTCTTGTAGATTATGGCCTTCGCCAGGGATATACGTCGTTACTTCCATGCCGTTGGTTAAACGTACCCGTGCAACTTTTCTCAAAGCCGAATTGGGCTTCTTTGGAGTCGTGGTATACACACGTGTGCACACGCCTCTTTTTTGCGGGCAATTTTGAAGGTGCGGCGAATCGCTCTTTTCTTTAAGCTTGCTGCGACCTTTACGAACCAATTGGCTAATTGTTGGCATACTACTTCTGTCCTTACACACTAAGAAACCATGCTTTATGCCGGCTCCTCAAAATTTATCTGCGATTTGAAAATTAGCGTTATCTTTGTATCGAATCTGGGTCGTTTGTAAATACGCCTGTTTAAATTTAAATGCTTAAAGAATATTAAGAGAGCTTGTTGGGTTAGAGCTTCATAGGATTTTATCCCTAATTATGACCCAAGTTCATAGAGTTATGTCAAAAAAGCAACATAGTTATCAGCTCGAAATACTAGGTGAAATCGCCAAAGGTGGACAAGCTCAGGTATTGCTCGCGCGCGCCCAAAACGGTGATCTTGTTGCCATTAAATATTTCTATGACCGCGTAGTTTTTGAGCAAGAAGCTCATTGCCTCAGTCAAATTGATCATATTTTAATTGCGCGTTTTCTGGGAATCTTAGATTCTACAAATTCTCAAGGCCTCATAATCGAATACGTATTGGGAGCCAATTTTGCAACGTTACAAGATATTATGCTGAAAAAATCCTTTGCTCTATCTAATAATCTCCTACTCTATTTTATGCAGCAAATCTTGGAAATTTTGGCCTACTTAGAATCTATAAGCATAGTTCATAGCGATATTGCTGCCGAAAATATCTTGGTAAGTTCTAACGGTCTTTTAAAGCTCTGCGACTTTGGAGCGGCCCACGGATCTTTCTCAGGGGGATTTTGGCCCAAGCCTTTTGGTCGGCAAGATTTTTTAGCTCCCGAGATAATCGCTGGCGAAAGCTCCAGTCGTTGGTCGGATTTATATGCTTTAGGCGCAGTTTTATTTGAGATTCTTATGCACAGGCGTTTTCGGCCTGCACATAAAGACGCGGACTTAGGGAGCTTAAGAGTGCGACTTCAAGCTGCCCCTCAAGCACTTTATTATCTTCTCAGCGCATGCTTATCCCAATCGCCTTGGCAGCGACCCACAAGCGCTGCCATCGCTCGCCTTAGGCTTCCTCGTTTGGACTCACTCGATCTAATTCGAGTGCAGCAGGAATTGGGTCATTGGGTAGAGCATGTGCCCGTGCAGCTAACGCTCCCTGCCCATAAATACTACGTAGATTTTTTTCCTCGAGACTCTTTCTAATACGCATAAAATTAACTAATAAGCCGACTTTCTTGGTTCTATGTAGAGGCGACCCTCGCAGATCTTGCTTAAAAGTCTCGCTGCTTAATATGACCCTTCCTAGAAGTGGCTGAAAGCGCTCTTCTTGAGAAATTTGTTGAAATTTATTCCACGGACAAACCTCTTGGCAAACATCACAACCAAAAGCCCAGGTATGATTTCGAGGAGCGTTTTTAAGCGCCTCTTGATGAAGCGTACGCTCAATAGTCCACGTTGCTATACACTTGCGAGCATCGACAGCACCAGGAGCAATAATGGCCTGGGTAGGGCAAGCATCCATGCAGCGCGTGCAGGAGCCACAAGAGGGCCCCACAAAGCTCGGGTCTGGTTCTATCTCGAGTTCAGTCGCGAAGCCTCCGAGCAAAGTCCAGGTGCCTAAGCTACGATGAATAAACATGGCGCTCTTGCCTATAAATCCTAAACCCGCTTTAAAAGCCCATGCACGCTCCAAAAAAGGCCCCGTATCGTTAAAAATTCGGCTTTGATACTCGGGTCCTATAAGAGAAGCAAGAATTTTTAGCCTTTTTTTAAAAAATTGGTGATAGTCTTTCCCCCATGCATAACGAGCGATTTTTGGCTTATTTTCTGAGCCTTCCGGGTGATCACCAGTATAATAATTTTTTACGACGACTATGACAGATTTCGCCCGTGGCAAAATCTCCCCTATATTCAGCCTGGCTTCAAGTGTCCTGTCCAAATAATCCAAAGGCCCAAAGCGGCCTTCTAAGAAAGCAGCTTTTACCTGCTCTCTAAAAGGCAGCTCCCCCTGGGTACTCGCAAAGCCTATATCATCGAATCCAAGCTCACGTGCTCGCTTTTTCAGGGCGTCTTTCATGTTTAAGAATTTCCAGGGCGCATTCAGCTGCATGTTGGGCTGCTATTTTGATATTTTCGCCTGATGCAGAAGCTATGAGTTCGTTATTAATATTCACACCGATAACATAAGTAGGCGCATGCGCCGGGCCCGTTTTTTGCAAGACTACATATTTAGGTGCTTGCTGAATCGAAGCCTGAACCAATTCTTGAAGTTTTGTTTTGGCGTCTTTTTCCAAAATAGTAAGTTTAAGCGAGGGCTCCCCTAAGATACGAAATATAACTTCCCGCGCAATATCAAGCCCTCCGTCCATGAATACAGCTCCAAAAAGAGCTTCCAAGGCATCAGATAAGACAGCCGCAGATCGCAAAGGACGATCGCTTTTTATAAAAGAAGCAAGATTTATCTTTGAAGCAGCTTTGCTTAAATTTTCTTGACATACATACTGAGCACGAAGGCGGCTTAAATCACCTTCGTTGAAGTGGGGTTTTTGTGTATATAAGAAATTGGCAGCAACCAAAGACAGCACAGCATCGCCAAGAAATTCTAATCTTTCGTTATTAATACCATGCTCAAGCCCGGCTTTTTTACCAGCACTTTTATGGGTCAGCGCACAAGATAAGAGCTTCGGATCGCGAAGCTTATAGCCAAGCATGTCTTGTAAAATTAGATGAGACATATTTTTAATTCTCGCGTTTAAACCCATTTTTCTCGGATTTAGCACGGAACACCAATCGAATAGGCACTTCGGCCAAATCTAAGTCGGATCTGAAATAATTAACCAGATAGCGCTTATACGAATAATTTACTTGATCAGGCTTTGAGCAACTTATAGCAAAAGTCGGCGGAGCTGTGTCTATTTGAGTCGCAAAGTACATTCTAAGACGCCGACCTAAAACAGCTGGAGGCGGATGAGATTCGAGTGCTCTTTCTAAAGAACGATTTAGCTTCGACGTATTTATTCGTTTATTAAAACGAGGCGCAACTCTAAGAGCCGTATCAATAGTCTCAAAAACGCGCTCGCCATATCGTGCCGATAAAAATACCACGGGAGCATAAGCAAAAAAGGGAAGATGAAATCTTAGATCATCTAAAAATTTCTCTTTGGTGCTTTCGCTTGCTATATCTTCATCCCACTTATTAATAGCTAATACACAGGCTTTTTTCTTTTCAAATATAATACCTGCAATTTTTTTATCTTGCTCCGTGACGCCCTCTTGAGCATTTATAAGCATAATAGCGACGTTGGAACGATCTACAGCACATAAAGCTCTAGCGACCGCCATTTTTTCTACTTCTTCGTAAATACTACGCTGGCGTCTAATACCCGCTGTGTCAGTAAGACAAATCTCTTTGCCGTTATAAGTAAAATACGTATCTATTGCATCAACAGTAGTACCAGGCTTCTCCGAAGTCATCACGCGATCTTCATTGAGCAAAATATTTACTAAAGTAGACTTACCTGAATTAGGTCGGCCTACTACTGCTAAGCTAATCTTGCGAGGATCAAAAGGCTGTGGCACAAATTCTTCTTCTTCCGAATCGCCCAAGTCTTCCGAGTCTTCATAATCATGCTCATATTCAGGTTCACTATAGCTAATCAACTGCAGGTTTTGCTCGGGACCTACCAAATTTTGGGGCTCAAGCTCAAGTTCTTTAAGAATCCTGTGTTTAAGCTCTCTAAGACCGAGCTTTTGTGCAGCGCTTACAAACAGCGGCTCCGCAAAACCAAAACGCAAGCAATCAAAAGCGTTAATAGTATTATTTTCGTGATCAACTTTATTGACCACCAAAATCACCGGTTTGCCAAGGCGTCTGAGCATCGTGGCTATCTCATGATCCTGGGTGCTAATGCCTTCTTTGGCGCTCACAACAAACAAGACCGCATGAGCTTTTTGGGCCACAAAATCGGCGACGCGTTGGCTCACTAAATCCTGAAAAGGTCGCGAATCGTTTTCTTGTTCAATACCCCCAGAATCCGCGAATACTATGTCATTGCCGTAAATATCTGCTTGCCGCGTAACACAATCACGTGTCGCACCCGGCGTTGCATGGGCGATACTAATGCGCTTATTGGATAAACGATTAAATAAAGTACTCTTACCTACGTTCGTTTTACCAACTAAAACAACATTGGGTATTGCATATAAGTTATTCATAACTGCTAAGCCTTCTTAGGCTCGGGCTCTTGCGGGGCCAGAGCAATTTTTTCATTATGTTGCACTACTTCTCGCTCAGCCATTAACTCTTCGCGAGATTTTACTTTTTGCATAGGCTTACTGCGGGAAAGCTCTTCGCCACGCATAATTATTTCAAGTTCCTGACCATCAATTGTCTCATATTCTAAGAGCGCTTTTCCTATGCGATCAAGCATGTCTATATTATCCAAAATAAGCTGCTTCGCGATATTATATTGGGTAATAACAATTGCTTTCACTTCATGATCTATTTCGATGGCAGTTTGACTAGAATAATCAGCTGCTTGAGAAAAGTCTTTACCCAAGAATATTTGGCCATCTTTTTTGCCATATACTAAGGGTCCCATCTTCTCAGACATCCCCCATTCACAGACCATTTTTTGAGCAAGTTCTGTTGCTTTCTCGAAATCATTACCAGCGCCGCTGGTAAGTTCACCAAACTTAATTTCTTCGGCTAATCGGCCACCCATCATAACGGCTATTTGATTGAGCGCATATGTTTTAGTTAAGCTATAACGATCATCGGTCGGAAGCTGCATGGTAACCCCAAGCGCCCTGCCCCGAGGAATAATCGTGACTTTATGTACTGGGTCCGTCGTATCAAATATGCCCTGCTTAGCTGCTTTTTGGCGCAATAAAGCTGAGACTAACGCATGACCACCTTCATGAAAAGCAGTGTTCTCAATCTCTTTTTTCGACATAACTAAGTTACGTCTTTCTGCACCCATAAAAATTTTCTCACGAGCCATTTCGAAATCCGCCATACCAACAGTATCTTTGGCTAATCGTGCAGCAATGAGTGCCGCTTCGTTGACAAGATTTTCGATATCAGCACCACTCATGCCAGGTGTCATTCGAGCTAAAACTTCAAGGTTTACGTCTGAGCCAAGAGGGACATTGGTTGTATGAACCACTAAAATTTCTTTACGACCGCGTACATCAGGAAGAGGTACTACGACACGACGATCAAAACGACCAGGGCGTAAAATAGCAGGATCTAATACATCAGGCCTATTTGTAGCCGCGATAATTATAACACCCTCGTTAGCTTCAAAGCCATCCATTTCAACGAGCATCTGGTTGAGCGTCTGCTCACGTTCATCGTGTCCGCCCCCCATTCCAGCACCACGTTGCCGTCCTACTGCATCGATTTCGTCGATAAAAATAATACACGGGGCATTTTTTTTGCCCTGTTCAAATAAATCACGCACACGACTTGCGCCGACACCAACAAACATTTCAACAAAATCTGAGCCTGCGATGCTAAAAAAAGGCACACTTGCTTCACCAGCAATAGCTCGAGCAAGTAAAGTCTTACCAGTACCCGGAGGTCCCATCAGCAAGACACCCTTGGGAATACGACCGCCAAGACGAGTAAATTTCTTAGGATTTTTTAAAAACTCAACAATTTCTTGTAGTTCAGCTTTGCATTCATCGACCCCAGCCACGTTCTTAAACGTCACTTTACTTTGATTCTCGGTCATAAGACGGGCGCGCGACTTACCAAACGACATGGCACGTCCACCACCGACCTGAATCTGGCGCATGAAGAACATAAAGAGCCCTATTATAAGAAGCATAGGGAGCCATTGAGCAAGAACTACCCAGAAAGTCCCTACTTCTTCTTTTTTAAGTAAGTATTCTGTCCCGTAGTCTTTATTAGCTTTTTCTAAATTGGTCATAAGACGGTCTGTTACAACGCCTGTAGACCTAAATTGGGTACCGTCTTTTAAGTCACCGGTAAATTCTTGGCCCATAATAGTAAGACTTTTTACTTGACCTGCTTCCAAGGCAGACACAACTTCGGAAAAAGGTTTTTCCGCACGCACGGGGCCTGATTTGCCAAAGAGGCTCCAGACCGTGACAATAAAAAGTCCGAATACTAGCCACACAAGTAAGGTTTTCTGATACTGCTTCACCGATCGGCCCCTCAAGCTCTCTTTTTTTATAACAAAATACTAGCGCCGCAAAAGTTCTTCCATGATATCAACTACTAAGAATATCTTAGATTTATCATATCAAAATAAATTCATCTTTCCTAGTGCGACACGAGATCAAACGCGTTTGATAACAATTTCTCTGCCATTGGAAAAAGCCATTGCTCCCGGCAAGGCAAATTTCCTGGCTTCTGAGTTTTTCACAATAATCTTCTTTGATGAGTGGTCAAGCCCTGCCAGTTTCGCCACCGTCACTCCTGCCTGACGTAAATCCAAGTTTTTACTCCATTTTTTTAGAACATGTCTTATAGCCATATCGATCAAAACTGGCTCTGGATCTGAATCGAGCTTAATTAGGGCCTCCTGGTCGGACCAAATAATTAGATTATGAGCGAGGCGCGTTAGCGCTGCTTTTTTTAAACGCTCTTGCTGTGCAAAATATGCCAACCGCTCGGCTATGCGCGCCTCATGTGCAGCCATTTGAGGCAGCACTTCATGGCGTACCCATGCACGTTGGCCCGCACGATCCTGATCCAAATTATCAACAACGAAATCTGTATAATTAGATAAACTCAAAGACAAAAGTAAACTCTTCTTGGTTATACCTACAAAAGGCCTCACAATAGTATAGGCCCCCATCGGCTCATAAGCATCCATGGCAGCCCCCAAGGCCCCACCACCTATGCCAAATAGTGACATGAGATAGCCCTCAGCGTTGTCGTCTCGATGATGTGCTGTGCAAATATACTTAGTATTAATACTCTCACAGGCTTTGATCAGATTTTTATAGCGCCTTTCTCTCAGCTCTTGCTCGCCGAGATTATTATCAGAAAATAGTTCTATGTGCTTAATTTTAAAGCCTAATCGACGCGCCCTCATAAGCGTAATGCGCGCTTCTGCGCGCGATTGCTCCCGTACGCCATGATCCAGGCACACAACAAGAATACGAGCACCTAGACGTGGGCGCCAGCGAGCCATACTTTCTAATAAAGCCCTTGAGTCCGGCCCTCCACTAATAGCGAGCACCAGACCCTTGTTTATTATAGGCCCGACATATTGGTCAAGCTTGGACCATAAAAGCTGGGTACTGCGGCGCCTTTTGGTAGAAAGAATAGTAGACATAGCTTATAAATCCGTCACAGTTGGCCTGTAAAAACAACCCCCTTGCATTGGACGCCCGCTGACTTATTACACTGGGGTTTGGGCGCATTACTTATGAGTAGTTGCGCACTTTTTATTTTACCCCGTACATCGCGGCGAAAACATGCAAGAAAAGTATCTCGTTACTCCAGCGCTTCCTTATGCCAATGGTCCTATTCATCTGGGTCATATGGTCGAGCATATTCAAGTAAATATTTTTGTGCGGGCTTTACGCATGGCTCATAAAGACGTGCTCTATGTATGTGGAGCCGATAGCCATGGTACCCCTATCGAGATGAACGCCCGTAAAAATAATATGAGCCCTGAAAAATTTGCTCAAGAATGGCAAAAAAAACAGGACCAGACTTTTCAAGATTTTGAAATATTTTTCGACGGTGGTTACCAGAGCACTCACACGCCCCTCAATGAAACTCATGCTCATAAAATTTATGCTGCTTTACAAGCTCAAGGGCTTATAAATCAAAAAGAAATTGAGCAGCTCTATGATCCTGAGCTCAAGCGTTTCTTACCGGATCGCTTAGTAAAGGGAACTTGTCCTAACTGCAAATCAAAAGACCAATATGGCGATAGTTGTGAAGTGTGTGGGCGTACTTATCATCCCACTGACTTAATAGAACCAAAAAGTGCATTAAGCGGCGCCACACCTGTTCTTAAAAAAAGCGAACATTATTTTGTTTCGTTAAATTATTTTGAAGAACAACTTAAAACCTGGACAAGTAATAAAAATATTATTCAAGAAGATACCCAAGCTTATTTGAAACATTGGTTTGAAGAGGGTCTTAGAGATTGGGATATTAGCCGAGATGGCCCTTATTTTGGTTTCTTAATACCTGGCGAAACTAATAAATATTTTTATGTCTGGCTGGACGCGCCTATTGGATATATTAGTCTGAGCGATTATGCGGCCCAACAAAAAGGACGTACTTTTGCTGACTACTGGCTTGATCCAAATACGAAGATAATTCACTTTATCGGCAAAGATATAACTTATTTTCATACACTTTTTTGGCCCGCGCTGCTCATGGCTGCTCGCTATACACTGCCATCACAAATAGTCGTCCATGGCATGTTGACCGTAGATGGCGAAAAGATGTCAAAATCTCGTGGCACTTTTATTATGGCTGATACTTTTAAGAAATATTTAGAACCCGAAACTTTGCGCTATTATTATGCTTCTAAACTCAGTCATCGCGCGGAAGATTTAGATCTTAATTTGAGCGATTTTGTCCAACGGGTTAATACTGATTTGGTCAACAAAATCGTCAATATTTTATCCCGAGCACTGCCCCTTTTACATAGATTTTTCGAGGGCAAAGCGTCGGTACTCGATCCGGAAGCACAAGATTTGGTAGCTAAAGCCAAGAAAGTCGTAGAATTAGTAGAAAAATATTATCTTAGTTACGAATACTCGAACGCCATGAACGAAATTTGTCGTTTAGCTGAGGACGCCAATAAATATCTTCAAGATCAGGCTCCCTGGAAACTCGCTAATTCAGACCCTGAACGAGCACATAGTGTTCTTACAACCGGGGTATATTTAGGCAAAATATGTTTTGCACTTCTCAAGCCTGTCTTGCCTAAAGCCGTGGCAAAGCTTGAAGATATAATTAATAATACTCAAGAATTTGCTTTTAATAATATTGCTCAAGAATTTGCTCCTGGGCAATTATTTAAAACTTATGAACATTTATTTAAACGCATTGAAGAATCAAGCGTCAAAGCCATGCAGGAGGCTTCTGTGAATAAAGAACAGAAAGAACAGGTCGAAGAAAATAATAAGATTATAGATATCAAGCAATTTGCTGACATAGATCTGCGCGCTGCCCGCGTCATAAAAGCTGAAAGCGTTGAAGGATCCGATAAACTAATTTCCTGCACGCTCGACGTAGGCGTACTTGGCATGCGCCATGTATTCAGCGGTCTTCGTCCTCATGTTGAGCCCCATCATCTTGAAGGCAAAATGGTTGTCATGGTTGCCAATCTCGCACCGCGTACCATGCGCTTTGGCGTAAGCGAAGGCATGATATTAGCTGCGGGAGAAGAAAAACCCTGTGTACTAACAGTTGAAGGCGCAAGCCCTGGCGCACGAGTGAGGTAGTTTATGGCTTTATTTACTAATTGGTTTTTTTGGGTCTTTTTGTGCTTTTATTTGGCCTATCTTATAGTCGAGATTGTTTTAGATATTCTTAATATACGATATGCTCAAGCTCATAAAGATCATATACCACCGCTTTTTGCCGGTATTTATTCGATGTCTGACTATCAGAAATCTATTAAATACTCAGAAGCCAAAACTAACTTTAAAATTTTTGGCCTGGTTATAAAAACTATTTTTATATTTATTTTAATATTTGCCGGTTTTTTTGGTTGGCTTGATAATTTTCTGGCGACTTTTGTGAGCTCTGTTTTTTGGCGTGGCGTTATATATCCCTTTGCTGTGGGAGCAGTATTTTATCTCTTTGGATTGCCGCAATCTTATTATTACCAGTTTGTTCTCGAGGAACGCTTTGGTTTTAATCGCATGGACCTCAAGACTTTTATAGGCGACCAAATAAAAACTATTGCTTTATGCTTACTTTTTGGCGTACCTCTCATGGCCGCGCTTTTGTTTATTATTGAAAAAACTGGTGAGTTCTGGTGGATTTGGGGATTTGCTCTTTTTATGGGCTTTCAGCTTTTCACTGCCGCTGTATATCCTGTGTTTTTAGCTCCTCTTTTCAATAAGTTTACCCCTCTAGCCGACGGTACGCTCAAAGCGCGCATAACAGAGCTGGCAAAGCAGGTTAAATTTGCCATGGCTGGCATATTTACTATCGATGGCTCTAAACGCTCTTCGCACTCCAATGCTTTTTTTGCCGGTTTAGGTTCCATGCGTCGAATTGTCTTATTTGATACGCTGGTAGAAAAACATAGCGAAGACGAAATTGTTGGCGTAATTGCTCACGAAATGGGCCATAACGTCAAAAAGCATATTCAAAAGAGTCTGGTTTTATCGTCTGTCGTTACTTTAGGTTTATTTTATATCTTGTCTTTGTGTCTAAAATGGCCGCTTTTTTACACAGCTCTGGGAGCTCAAGAGCCTAACGTTGCAGTAGGACTTGTTCTTTTTGCGTTGTTCTCATCGGTTTTCATGTTTCCTATCTCGCCCATTTTTACTAAAATTTCACGTATAAACGAATTTGAAGCCGATGCGTTTTCTGTCGAAACAACGAAGAATAAAGAATATTTGATAAGTGCTTTAGTTAAGCTTACCAAAGAAAATCTCGGCAATTTGATGCCTCATCCTTGGTATAGCGCCTATCATTATTCACATCCAACAACGCTCGAGCGCGTTAAAGCCATAGAAGCAGTATCGCTCAAGTAATAATTAAGGGGACCCGATGTCGTATTTGGATTTTTGGAGCCAAGAAGCAAAAAATCTCTCATGGGCTCGGCCCCCTACTCAAGTACATGATGGCCGCTTCGCTTTTGGCGAATGGTTTAAAGGCGGCATGATCAACGCAAGTTGGAATTGCTTAGACCGTCATGTTAATGCCGGTCGAGGCGCGCATACTGCTCTTATATTTGAAAGTGAAGCAGGAGTTACTAAGAAGCTTAGTTATCAAGACTTGCTTGAACTCACCTGCGATATAGCTACTAATTTACACAACCAAGGTATAAGCGCGGGCGATCGGGTTGCTATTTATATGCCACTCGTACCAGAAGCCATCGCTTCTATGCTTGCGGTTGCTCGACTTGGAGCTATTCATACGGTCGTATTCGGCGGCTTTGCTCATGATGCGCTTGCTGAAAGAATAGCTGATTGCGAAGCAGTCGCTCTCATCACTGCCCAGCAATCTCAAAGAAAGGGCCAGAAATTAGAACTTAAAAAAACGGTCGATGCAGCACTTTTAGATTCGCGAACTCAGCGTATCAAGACAGTTTTATGTTTTGGCGAGCCGTGCGAATCAGGCGATTCACGCGTAAGATATTTTAGAAAAAATTTTCTATACCCAAAGGCAGTAAGTTCTCCCCAAAGTTTTGAAGCGAATCATCCCCTATTTATTCTTTATACGTCAGGAACCACGGGCAAGCCTAAGGGCATTTTTCATGCCACCGGGGGCTATCTTACCCACGTGCTTTCCACAACTAAGCGTATTTTTGAGCTTGGTGATCAGGATTTGTTTTGGTGCACGGCAGATATAGGCTGGATCACGGGGCATTCCTATGTGACCTATGGGCCGCTCGCTTTAGGTGCAAGTATTTTTATTTACGAAGGTGCCCTTAATTTTCCCACACCCTCGCGCATATACGAACTCATAGCGCGTCATAAAATCACCGTCTTATACACTGCCCCAACGGCCATACGTATGTTTATGCAAGTTGGTGAAAGCCATAAGGGAGCTCACGATTTGCGAAGCCTTCGTCTCTTAGGCAGTGTTGGTGAGCCTATAAATCCCGAGGCATGGCGTTGGTATGCCCGTGTATTTGGCGAAAACCGTTGCCCTATTGTTGATACCTGGTGGCAAACTGAAACAGGCGGCATGATGATAAGCCCCAAACCACCTATGAGCAATCAAAAACCCGGGAGCGCTGCTCAAGCTTTCTACGGCATAGAAGCTCACATAGTAGACGAGCTGGGACAAGAATGCCGAGCTCATCAATCAGGCTTTTTGGTAATTAAAAAGCCCTGGCCAGGCCTTGCTCGAGGCATTTGGGGAGATTTAGAACGCTTTCATGAGACTTATTTTGCCAAAATGCCCGGCATGTATTTCACGGGCGATGGCGCCAAAGTTGATGCTGACGGCGACTTTTTTATTGGCGGACGTATTGACGATGTAGTCAACGTCGCAGGACATAGGCTGGGCACTGCTGAAGTTGAAAGTGCCCTTGTAGCCCACGAGGCTGTTGCTGAAGCTGCTGTAGTAGGAATCAAAGATGATATATTAGGCCAAAAGCTTGTAGCTTTCGTAACGCTCAGAGCAAATTTTTTGGCTTCAGACACGCTCGGCGAGCAACTAAAAAACCAAGTTAAACAAATTATCGGCTCTTTTGCTAAACCAGCCGTTATAACTTTTGTGCCCCTATTACCCAAGACGCGATCTGGTAAAATTATGCGCCGCCTTTTGAGAGCTCTTGCGGCTGGCGAAAAAATCACGACGGATATTTCTACGTTGGAAGATCAAAACTCTATTGCAGAAATCAAAGACTAGGCTGTTTTTTAAAACGCGAGCTTCTTTTACTCCTAAATTAGTGAATATGGCGCTCAACGGCTCTTAAGAGCCGTTTTTTTTACAAAAAATAATACGTAAATTAATATCATATTAAATACACCAAAGCTATTATTAATCACCCCAAATCAGCATGTACAAACAAGTTAATTAAAAGCTCCAAAATATTTGGCACATAGATATCAACTCTAGAATCATGCCGATGCGGAGCTCTTCATGCAAAGTAAAATTATTATTTTACCTATGTTTTGGATATTTTTTTTAAATTCATGTTCGGCAAATTCTACACATCTGAGCCTTGCTGTTGCTGAAGCAAAAGAAGAGCTTTCTACAAAAGAAAAGTTGATCCACTGGATACACAACCGGCACAGCCCTAAAAATCTAGGGTTCGATGACCCCTACTTACCTTCTTTTGCTAAATTTAGACCCCTCATGATTTCGCTTCCGAATAATTATAAGCTCCCCGAAGAATTTGTTGTAAGAGATAGCGCTCTCGATATGCGATCGTTAACACCACGTATTTTAGAAAAACTCTCTTCGTCAGATTTCAAAAATCTCCTCGATTTTCTCGCACGTGTACCGGTAGAAATTAAGTGGAGTGATCAAGAAGGCCATACTCAAAGCGGCAAATCGCGCAAACATAGGGCGCATAGATTTCAACATTGGGATCAAAGCAATGCAGCAGCAGCGCTGGCTCTAACAATGATAATCCAGCAACAACATGAAGTATTTATAAACATAATGACACTCGCACCCGAAGCTATTTTGCCGGAGTTTTATGGCCATATGCCGGGATTAATTAGCCCAGTAATAAGCGCCCAAATAATAGCTCTCATGCTTAGTCAACTTGATAAAGGAAACTCTCGACGCATAGCAAAAGCTATAGCAGCACTTACGACGCAAGGGCTCTCTTATTGGGTCATGAAAGATATGACTAAACTAAATCCCTATCTCGCCCAGATGCTCCATGAAGCCACAGAAATACTTGAAAACATGTCGTTGCCGTCTAAAGAAGCCGCGCTTGGTCTACTCCTTGGTTCTGTTCTAGCGGGAACGTTAAAGCACGTACAAACTATTAAGAAGATCGACGAAAAACGGATTTGGATAATAGGCGTTGTTTCTAATCTTGTTTGGGCAGCTACTTCTTTTATTGCCTGTGTTCCACTCGCGACACCTGTAGCTGCTGCAACCGCCGGAGGCATTTCGATAGGCGCTGTATTATCTGCCGCACTTTATACGGCCCTCGAATTTCCAAGAGATTTCAGTCCTGATATTAAGACCATTGAAGGCAATCTTGAAATGGCCGCTCTTGAATCGGCGTTAGTAAAAGACGATACTATTCGGGTAAATACGCTTATGATGCTCAGTTGGATGAGAGCTGCTATACATCTTAATGGATTTTCTGACTAATAATATTAGTAAAATATTATGAGTGTCGTTATGATCCAAGCAATAAGCTGAAGAGGCCAAAAAATTACTTTGAAATACGGCACCAGTGTTAGTTGATAAAAGTCGCTTTTGGCAAATTTTTGTACAAGCATGGTATGAATTACAAGCAAAATAAGAATTATATACGTATAGAAAAAAGCATATTCTAAATACAGCGTATTAGAAGCTGGTGCTTTTTCGTTTAGAGATTTATGTAAAAGAACCAAAGCAAAAAAGAGTCCTGTATAAGGACCTATCATAGTATAGGGACTTGTCCCGGGTTGCTCAAGTTTAAGAACAGCAAATATAGAAATAAGTATTACTAAAAGAGGCAAAAAGAAGTATATAAACGGTGCCAAAAGATCAACATCGATGACAGCGTTATAGGCTAGTCTGTAAAAATCGCTTATTTCACTATATTTGCGTACTCCTAAATCTGAATTAGGTTTATGCGGCGTATAATCAAAAAAAGTCTCTGTTGTATAAAACGCCGTTGTAGAAAATGTTATGTCGAGACCGGGGCGTTTGTGAGGTTCAATAGAAGTATAAGCAGCGAGATCAGGAACTAAAAGAATATTTTTGCCTATATCAGCATGCTCCAATGGTATTACTATTTGATGTTCTTCAAAAGGATAATGTGTGTAATCTAACTCGTTGTAAATCGTTGCTGTTATGTTTAATCCAATAATTTCCCAGTCACCTTCGACAGCTTTGGTTTCATTGAGAATGCTAAAAGAAGTCGCCTGTGGGATTCTAATAATTCGTTGAAGGTCTTTATGAAGGATCTTGTGATATCGATGCCAAATATGGCCTGAAAAAGTAACCGCTCGGGGGCTTGTTTGTTGCAAAGAATAGATCTCAATCCCACAAGGAATAGCTATAGGAGACGGCTCATTTTTTCTTTTGGCTTCTCTCACCTGTGTAGTAATAAAATTATTTATACTTGATTGGTCGGTTATGAGTATTCGTTTTTTATTTTCCATTCTCGACGCATTATCGATCGTATACCAAAGACACATGATCGTAATAACTAAGATAAAATTTGAAAAAGTCAAAAAACTGCTTATGGGCTTTTTGGAATAAAAACGACATAACATTGCAAGAAGCAGGAGAAAAGTAATGCTTACATATATCGTCACGTCGAAAACATAAGCTTTGATATCAGAGAAAGCCAAGCCTATTTCGTTGGAAGAAAAAACGGTCGCGATGGTCCATCCTGTCTTCTCGATAGGATGCGTATATATCCATGAAGAACTATTCTTTGATCCAGAAACAAACTTTTTGAAGACCGGTTTACCGTCTTTAATTTCACGTGCGATATATTCTAAATTATGATTCCCTTCTTCTTGCGCAAACTGCAAGAGCGTTTTTTTCTCTTCGATATTTTGTGGTATTGGATGATACAAAAATGTCTGATCGTGTGAAATAATAAAAGAATATCCTGTTTCTCCAACACCAATACGTTGAGCTACTTCCCAGAATTTTTCTAACTTATAATTAATAGCAATTACGCCGGCGGGCTTTTTTTCATTTTGAAAATAAAAAGGAAGGGTGTAAGTTATTACTCGATCTTTGCTGAGGGGATCCACACTGGGATTAAGCCACTGTGCTTCCTGCGTCTCCATTGTGCGCGTATACCAACGAGTTTTTAAAAAGCCTTCGTTTTTGTCGGTATAATCATATAACGCACCGATCATCTCTTCTTCTAAAAGACCATCTTCTTTTTGCGTAATAGATGGCGCATGCAATCTGGTTTTATTATTATATAAATAAGGACCATATGCAATAGTTATGCGAACCAGGCCATCAGTTTCGACAATTTCTCTTCTAAGACGTTTTCTAATATCCTCTGAAATTAGTCTTTCGGTACGTAAATCTTGCGCAATAAAGTCTGCTAAATTGCTTATTTTATTCAGATCAGTATTGATTTGATCCATACCCTTCTGAATCTCTCTAACAGCTAAATCCTGCGATTTTTTTAGCGATGATGAAAGAGCAAATTTATACTGATAAATCGATAATGCAGAAAGGCCCAAGAACATCAAGAGAAGCAAGAAATCCACATGTCGTATCTGTGATGGCACATAGCGAAAAATACTATTGCTGATTTCACTGAGCCTTTTCTTAATGTGCCCATAGTGAAATAAGATAGTAAGAAATGCGCAAAACATAGTTAATATCGACAAAATTATAAGATAATTTTTGATGGCGACAATTGGCTCGATAATTTCCTGTATATTTATTTTTACTACAATAGCCCAATCGACTGCTGGTATAAAAGACCAACTCGCAAGCGTTCTTTCTTTTAGATAATCGTTGTTTATTCCAACTCCCGCTTCGCCTCTACCTGCTTGCTGCAAAGCAGTAAAACCTGATTCGCCAAAGAGTTCCTTGGTCGTAAAACGAATAGAAGGATCGTTTCTTGTTGGTGTAATAAAAGTAATTTGGGAGCCTGTTTGTACTGCTAATACTATTTCTCCCGTTCTGCCCAAATCTAAGTAATCTCTCGTGATAACATTCAGATTTTCTTCATCAATTTGATAAGCAATAACACCCAGGATCTTATTATTTCTAATCATGGGCATGGTGAGATAAAAAGCAGGTTCTTTAATAGTTGTGCTATAAGAAAAATCTGAAAAATCAGGTGTCAATGTCATTGAAGAAACAAAGTAGGACCTAAAAAGTGGTGTTGTGCTATATTTTTCATCATTGAGATGAACGTTGTGCAGTAATTCGTTGGTAGAAAATACTACAGTACCGTTATTAGAAATGAGCGATAGGCTTTTAAATCCAAGATTTTCTCGACGCTTTACCAGATAAGCATAAAGATCTTCCTCTGCTTTATGAGTTTTTCCCGAGTTCTTTTGAAAATTTTCGAGATAATCAAGAATATAAGAGTCCGCTGCTAATTCAGTGGTATTTTTTCTCACTTTGTCCAAAAACAAATTAATTAAGGCTACTTGTTCTTTAAGTTTTTTTTGGAGCTTTTTTTCATAAAGTGGAAAAAGTGTCTGGTCAAGATAATACGAACGCAGTGCAATTGACACGGTTGCTGTAAATAACAAAAAAGTTAAAACAGCTATAGTTATCTCTGTGTATTTATTGCGAAAAAATAACGCCGTTAACCGCATTATTTTTGACATTATCTATCCCCCGACCTGGGTATATAATATATTACTTGTTAGATTATCTGTTAAATTTTGTGATATTATTTATTTACTTGAATTATCCAGCACGAACCTTCATAATTTACAAGTATTTTAATAAAAGGACCCTACTCTTATGTCTATAAAATGGCGTGTATTAATAGTCGCGTCTGTTATTGCCGGCATAATATTATGGTGGTTTCTACACTCACAAAGCCATAAAAAGACAGATGGCATTATCAAAGTTGGGGTTTTGCATTCTCTCACAGGACTTATGGCTGTTACTGAAGGGCCCATGATCGATGCGGTAAACCTGGCCATTGATGAAATCAACGAAAATGGCGGAGTTCTCGGCAAAAAATTAGTGCCAATTATTGTTGATGCGCAATCGGATTGGCCAACTTACGCGCGGGAAGCAGAAAGGCTTATTACGGAAGAAAAAGTTTTGGTTATATTTGGAGGATATACTTCTGCCAGCAGAAAAATGGTAAAAACTGTTGTTGAAAAATTTAATAATCTTCTTTTTTATCCCACTCAGTATGAGGGGCTCGAAACATCTAAAAATATTATCTATATGGGCTCAACGGCAAATCAACAAGCAATTCCAGCTGTCACATGGTCTCTGCAAAATTTAGGTAGGAGAGTTTTTCTTGTTGGATCAGATTATATCTATCAACATGCTATTAATAGCATCATAAAAATGCTCCTCACTGCTCGTAACGGAACGCTGGTCGGCGAGGAATATATTTCGTTTACCCAACAGAGCGTTGATCCTATAATAGAAAAAATTATCAAAGCCAAACCAGACGTAATTATTAATAATATAGTCGGCGAAGAAAATTCTCGGTTTTTTAAAACACTCAGAAAAGCCGGTATTTCGGCCGAAAAAATTCCTACCGTATCGCTTACTATCAGTGAAACTGAAATTGCATCGTTGAATATAAACGAAATGATTGGAGATTACGGAGTTCAGAATTATTTTCAAAGCCTTGATACGCCAGCAAATAACTCTTTTGTTGAAAAATTTAAGAAAAAATTTGGTGCTCATAGAACAATCTCAAGCTCCATGCAAAATGCTTATGCAGGCATTTATTTTTGGAAAAATGCCGTAGAAAAAGCGCAAACTACTGATACAGACGCCGTTCGGGAGCAACTTCGTGGTGCGGTACTTAGTGCACCTGAAGGAATAATTAGTATTGACGGTAAGACCTTGGATACGTGGAAACCAGTCTTAATAGGTAAAATCTTCCCTAATAAGCAATTTGGCATTGTATGGAATAGCGTTAGTACTATAGCCCCCTTAAAATATCCTCCCCTCATGACCAAAGAGCATTGGGATAGTCTACTCGAATATTATTACACTAAGTGGGGCAACCAATGGTGGAGATAAGTTAAGACTTGACAATAAGATACTAGACACTAAAAACAGCTTATGCGGGGAGCTCCTCCATGCGGGGGCTGAGATTTTCAGAAGCGGGCTGAATGACCCTTATTACTTGATCCAGGTAATGCTGGCGAAGGGAAGTTCATGCGTTCTTTTTTCAGGCAAAAGCTCTTGGTAGCTGGCCTTTTCGGAAATATTGTTGATCATTACGATACTGCTCTCTACGGATTTTTAGCGCCTGTCATAGCGCCTTTGATTTTTCCCGATGAGAGCGCCTTGGTCGCTTTAATTAAAACTTATGGCCTCATGTCAGCCTCGCTCTTCACAAGACCTCTCGGTGCTTGGTTTTTTGGGCTCTTGGGTGCTCGATACAAGAGCAACCTCGTTTTATCATGGTCTTTGGGTGGCCTTGGCCTTGTAACTTTCGCAATAGGGCTTTTGCCAACTCATAATACTCTTGGTGATATAGCCCCACTAATGCTCGCTTTGCTTCGCCTTTTGCAAGGTTTTTTTGCTGCCGGCGAAGCCACCATAGCACCCTTCTTTGTCCTGCAGTTGGGCTCACCACAAAGACGAGGCTTCCTTGATTCTATTTATAATAGCACGACTGTGTTGGGTGAACTCATAGCAAGCCTCATGGCAACCCTCGTATTATCAACTAATAACGCACATCTTTGGTGGCGCCTGCCTTTTTTACTCGGCGGAATCGCAGCTTTGGTCGGCGTATATATACGTTTTATTAACCTTGATAATTTAGCTCTTAGTGAATCAAAAGCGACTTTGAAGTTGGATATGTCACATATTTGGAAGATTATCCAAAATAAACCTAAGACTTTCCTGCGCATTATTGCTGTCTCAGGCATGTCTTATATCACCTATGCCGTGCCTTTTGTATTATTTAATGGCTTAGTACCTAAGCTTAGTTCTATTTCTCTCGCAGAAATGATGGCTTCAAATACCTGGCTCTTATTACTCGACATGCTTTTAGCGCCTTTTCTTGGTTGGCTCAGCGATCGAATAAAATATGGCCGATTCATGGCCCTTATGGCTTTTTTACTCATGGTGCTATCGCTCCCACTTTTTCTGACTCTTCAAGGCGCAAGTCTCATGCAGATAAATATAATACGCATAATAATAGTTCTTTTAGGCCTAGGATTTTGTGCCCCCCTGCACGCATGGTTCATGACCCAATATGTGGGCCCAGAGCGTTATCTTATGACGGGTATTGGCTATGCTATCGGCTCGCAAATATTTGGGCGAAGTACCCCCACTATTTGCCTCATGCTCTATGCCAATACGGGCCTTTATTGGACACCAGCGCTCTATCTTATGTTAGTGAGCGGCCTCGCATTATGGGCTTTGTTTGATAATATTTGGCCTCTCCAGGCTGACGCTCAAGGGATTTCCACAAACCGCTAAATCTCGTTCTTATCGATATATTTATCAAGTTTACCAGGTAGCATATAAAAGAGCGGCGGTATTATTAAAATTATAAAAGCGATACGAGGACTCCAATGCCCAATAAAAAACGAAGCTAGATAAAATAATGGCGGAATACAAATGCGATGAATAACTACTTTACGGTTCTCTGGTTTATATTCTTGCGTATAAAGCTTATAATGACCTCCACAGTGCCAGACCCCCAATTGAATCGCACTCGAAAAAATAAGATTCAACGAATAAAATGAAATACTTGCCGAACTAAGAGGATAATTCATCAGAAGATGAGCTGAAAATGGCATAATACCGACAGTCATTAAAAAAAGTATATTTGCCCACAAATAATGCCTATTAACACGATGGAGAAAGCCATGCTGAAAATTAATAGCTATCCATTGAGATCCTAAAATAATAAAACTCCCCGCATAAATAAGAATTTTCCCTGAAATATTTGAAGTCAAAATAGTCGGCAAATTTGATACGACGGCGTTGGGAGGAAGACGAACTTCGAATACCAAAATAGTCATAGCAATTGAAAATACACCATCAGTAAGTCCTGTTAGGCGATTTATTCTTAATACATGATCATGTTGCATATAAGAGCCTCTTAAATTATATTATATTTCAGGAACAAACAAGATGAAATTAAAAGGTTCTTGTCACTGCAAAGCAGTACAGTTTGAGCTTATTTCTCAAACGCCCTACCCCTATATGTATTGTTATTGCTCTATTTGCCGGAAAACTGCAGGTGGCGGTGGATATGCCATAAATATTATGGGCAAAGCCCAGACACTTAAAATAAAGGGCAAAAAGAACGTGCAAATATATCATGCTATTTTGGGCAAACAAAAAGGAAAAATCATAAAGAGCCGTGGCCAACGCCATTTTTGTAAAAAATGTGCCAGCTGCCTATGGGTTTTTGATCCTGAATGGCCTTTACTTATACACCCTTTTGCCAGTGCGATAGATACAAAATTGCCCAAACCACCAGATCGCAATCATATCATGACAAAATACGCAGCCAATTGGTGCGATATTCCCCACGGTAAACATGAATTTCTTTTTCCTCGATATCCTGACGAATCGATCGAAGAATGGCATGAGCGCCACAAATTAAAGAGTTCGTGACAAAGCCGCATGAACAACAGATGCGCAAAGCCTGCCGGTCTTGTTATGAAAATCTAAGGGCGGTGAATATTCCGCAATATCAAAACAAGCGAGTTTGCCGCTGTCGATTATTTGATTAATTAAAGCAAGAACATGGTGTGGCCATAATCCTAAGCTCTGAGGGGCACTCACACCGGGTGCCAGAGCTTGGGAAAAAACGTCCATACAAAGACTTAGATATATATGATTGTGCGTGCTCAGAAATTTTTCTAAAATTCGCCCGGTATTTTTTGGGTGAGAAAAAAAATATTCTGCTTCTACAAAGCCTATTTGTAATTCTCGAGCTTTCTCATAGAGCGCAAGCGTATTGGCTGCGGGCTGTATTCCCATTACTAAGTAATCAAAAGAGCGATTATTAATTTTACACCAATGGGCTATGTGCGAAAACGAATTACCTGAGTGAGCACCAAGCGGGCTTAAGGGGCGCAGGTCAAAATGGGCGTCAAAATTAATTATTCCTATGTTTTTATTAAGAGAACTTATTGCGCCCCGATAACCTCCGAAAGAAACTTCATGCCCTCCGCCTATTATTATAGGCAAAAACTTATTATTAAGAGCCCAACAGGTTATTTCGCTTAAACTTTCTTGAGCTAACTCGACGTGGTCATCCGGACATAAAATATCTCCCACATCGTAAAAGTTAAACTTATTCGCGCGAGCAGGAATTGCTAAATTACCAAATATTTTCCTAAACTCTTGAGGTCCATAGTGCGCCCCACGTCGGCCCCCATTTCGACTAATGCCCGCATCACAAGAAAAGCCAATGAGTGCAAAAGTTGGTTTTTCTAAGGGCTCAAGTTTAGAGCTCGATTTCAGATCTATAAGCTTAACTACCTGATAAAAACGCTCAAAAGCCGTGCTATCTAAGCGACCAAACCAATTTTCATGAGAAGGTGCTTGGTAATTTAAAAGCTTCATCCCATAGTTCCTGCAAATTTGAGTTTTTCCATATCTTGGTGACGTTCGTCATCATAAGCATGAACATATTGTCTAGTTGTTTGCTCGTTTTGGTGACGTAAATTATGCTTAATATGAGTAAAAGATATACCAGCTAAGTCTTGAGCCGAAGCCGACAAATGGCGAAGCCAATGCGGCGAGAAGCGTAATAATTTTTGTTGTATTTGGGGTTCATGACTCAATAACGCTGCGGCATGATGAGCAAGCTCTTTGATCAAATTGCTCATTTGGCGTGTACCCAAACCTCGATTGGGATCGCTGAGTGAACTTATTACAGGCGATGTATCTAATTCAGAAGGCAAAGGCGATTTACCCTGGGCATGGCGATAGGTAATTACAGCATGTAAAAGCTCTGTATTAACCGGAATTTTGCCTAAGCGATCGCCTTTGCCTTGCACAAAAAACCACCATTTTTGATTAATCTGACGAAATTGCGCCCAGGTTGCGCGAGCCAGTTCGTCTATTCTTAAACCAAGCAAAAACAAAATAGTAACTAAAAAAGTAAGCCGCTCTTTCTTGGCATTATGGGGATAAGAATTTAAAGCCTGAATGACCACTTGCCACTCCCGCGGGCCAAGAATGCGCTCTTGTATGGCGAGATTTTGCAGCACAAATTTATCTTGAAAGCGTGTTTTGCGTCTCATAAGCATAAAAGGATTAAAGTCTGCATAACGAGCATCAACCAAATAACTCATGAGAGAGTTCAAAATAGCCAGCGAAGTCTTAATGGCACTTGCCCCCAGGGGTCCAGCGAAGGGATACCAATTTTTATTACCTAAAGCCTTACGACCACCTTTAGGGCCACACCAACGCTCACGGGGCTCTGGATTTTGCAGAAAATGCACATAGGCTTCTACATCATCACGATCAAGCTTACCAAGCGTCGTTTTTCTCACTAATACACACCAGATTAAAAATCGCTCTGCTTCTTTTTTATAGCTTCTATACGTTGTTGCTTTCTCAAAATATTCTTCGAGCCAGCGTTCGAGAGCCTCAACATCATTGTGGGCACGGATTTTGCAATGAGGCGCCTGGATTTTTGAGAGAAGTGGAAGATGAGAGAGCAATTCCCTGAGTTGTCCTTTTTTTAACGCTAACTCCTGCGCCATAGTTTTCTCCCTTAGAAGCTTGCATAGCTCTTAAACGCGCAATGGTTATTTCATTTTTCTTATTTTTAATAAGCACCTGACGATGCTCGCGCTGATTTTGTGCTTGGTTTAGAATAAGCTGGTCAAATTGTGCTTTAAGCGTTTGGTTGGCTAAAGTCATATGAGAATATTCTTCGAGCATTATTTTAAGTTTGCTTTCCTGACTTATTATAAGCTGATTTTTTTCTTCTAATAAATTTGCTTGAGTCCCATAGTTTGCTTCTAAGTTTTTAATAATTTGAACCTGGCTGTAGTTATGAATTTTTATTTCGGTAAGTTTTTCTGAAAACTCAAAACCGAGCTGTTTTTTTTCAGCTTCCAGTCGTTCTATAATAAGCTGTTTCTCTTTTTCTTGGTGCTGATAAGCTTGCGCCACATGCTCGCAGGTATTTTTATGGGCCGTTTTTAATTCTTCAAGAATTTGCTGATGACTTAATTTCGCATGAGCAAGCTCGCGCTCCAGAGCTTTTCTAACCTGTGTTTCAGCTACCAAGAGCTGTTCAATTTCTTTGAGCGCCTGGTGATTTTTGGCGTTTTCGTTGGTGGCATTACCAAGTTCAATAATAACTTGGCCTAGTTCTGCATGTTTTTTTTCCAGTTCTTGCTGTTTTTCAAAAAGCTGAATTTCAAAATTACTCTGAAGAACAGCTACCTTTTCGTCTGCTTCACCCAAAAGTTTCTCATGTACCATTTTTACAGCACGACTAATGGGATCGTTATCTTCAAAAGGCTCATGGTTTGAAGAGTTGCTATCTATTTTGCGGCTTAGGACCCAAGATTTACGGTATTTATATATTTCGTTTGGACTGCCCTTGCTTTTACCAAGCGTAAGTAATCGTTCACGAATAGCATCACCGGTCAAATACTTAATATCTCCGTGAAGGGCCCATAAATCATCGCAGGCCTGCCAGACTTCTTGCTCCCGCCGCCTTAAAGCAACTTCCATTTTTTCCTCATTTTTTAAGAATAATTGCTAATTATCAGCAAGCTGAGGCTTTAGCAATTACGAGAACCTAGGATCTAAATAGCTGGTTTATTGTAATTCCTAACAAATTATGAGCATCCTCCTTTGGCAATTGACGAAAATCTAGGCACGATAAAATAAGTTTTTCTAAAGCCAAGGCTATTAATATTTTCATGCAACATAACATCAATATGACATTTGAACCGAATAATCAGGTAACTTTATGGGGCATCACCTGGATGAGTTTTTTATGGTCGGTTTCTTCCCTCATGGTGTTCAGCGTATTGCCAGCTTTCTTAGTAGACGAACTAAAAATAGGTCATGCCGATATTGGAATAATAGAAGGTCTCGCTATTTCTTCTTCTTTTGCTTCGAAATTTTTTTCTGGCGTTTTGAGCGATGTTTATAAAACTCGTAAGCCTATGATCATGATTGGGACCATTTTGACAGCGGTGATTAAGCCTTTATTTGCCCTGTGCAGTGGGCCCTATATGCTCTTTGGCATTAGACTTACCGATCGCATAGCCAAGGGAATAAGATCCTCACCCACTGATGCGTTGATAGCAGATCTTAGTGATGCCAAATTCTACGCTACGAACTTTGGCCTGAGGCAATCGTTGTATATGGGCGGCGAAGTTGTTGGGGCTTTATTAGCCATGGTAATTATGCTTCTGAGCAATAATAATTATCGCTTAGTTTTTGCCTTATCACTCGTACCTGCGCTTATGGCCATTGGTGTTTTGCTCTGGGGGGTTAGACCTAACCCTGCAAGCCATCCACGTAATCGCACAAAATCCCCCTACCAACGAATTAGACTTGAGAGCCTCAAAGAATTTTCACCGGCTTTTTGGTGGCTCTTGGTAGCTTTTTTCTTTTTATATCTGGCACGTTTTAGCGAAGCTTTTTTAAGCCTCAAGGCAAAAGATGTGGGCTGGTCAGTAGCCTATTTACCGGTATTATTTATCTTAGATAATTTTATTCAAGCTTTAGTAGCTCTACCTGCTGGGCGTTATGCCGATAAGATCTCTCGTCGGCTTATGCTCGGTGCAGGCGTGGTTCTTATGGTAGCCGCTCAAGCTACTTTGTCCTATGCTTCAAGTATTTTTGGGGTTGTCTTAGGCATCATACTCGTAGGCCTGCATATGGGAGCGACCCAGGGCTTAATAAAAGCACTTATCGCCCAAGCTACGCCCCCAGAACTACGAGGAACTGCGTTTTCTAGTTTTTTTGTCGTAGGCGGTTTTGCTATTTTTCTCGCTAATACTATTGCTGGACACATCTCGCAGCAATTTGGTTTATCGGCGACTTTTGTTGCTGGGGGTTTTTTCACACTTATATCTGGCGCCATTTTATATTTTGCGTTTTATAAACAAAAGCAAGTTATCCCACGTACACCTCTTAGTACTACACAGAGCAGTTAATTTTATGACGAAAAATTCTCTACAAAATTTTCTTTTATTAATCGCTTTAGGCTTCTGTTGGGGACCGTCTTTTTTGTTTATACGCTTCGCCATAGCAGAAGTTCCTCCTCTTACTTTGGTATCTTTGAGACTTATCCCTGCTGCTTTGCTTTTATGGCTTATAGTTTTTGCGAGCGGCGAAAAGCCACGAGAATATACTCAGTGCTGGCGGCATTTTTTAATCATGGGCTTTTTGTCCTGCGTCTTTCCCTTTGCATGCATAAGCGCAAGTGAGCTCTCTATCTCGAGTTCCTTGGCTGCAATTATTAATAGTACAACGCCGCTGTTTACGGCCATTGGTGCGCATTTTTTGATAGGCGAACGCTTAACACAAAGTAAAATATTGGGGATCTTATGTGGTTTTTTAGGCATATTGGCAGTGTTCGTACCGTCGCTACTCGATCAGCATAATAACAGCGAATGGGGGGCTTTATTAGTACTTCTTGCGTCCATAAGTTATGCCGCTGCTTATCTGTATACGCGTACTTTTCTTTCGCATGTACCAAGTATGCTTGGCGCAGCATCACAAGTTTTGGCTGCTGCGCTTTTAGTTTTGCCCGCAGCGCTTATATTTGATCACCCTTGGGAACTTGCCATGCCTTCATTGCCAGCACTATTAGGCATTGCCGGCTTGGCATTATTTGGTACGGCTATTGCTTTTGCTATTTATTATAAACTCAATAAATCAGCAGGGCCTACTTACACATCAACGTCAACCCTGCTTTTTCCCGCTATTGCCGTTTTACTCGGGGTCTTAGTCTTAGACGAAAAGCTAAGCTGGAATATTATTCTTGGCTGCTTTATAATATTTACTGGTCTTGCCATTGCTCATGGCTTTATTAAATTTCCGCGAAAATATCAGCGCACATCTGAAATATTAAAACATGAATAATCATACAGCTTATCTCGCCCCTACGGGATTCACTAGACTTCTAATCCAAGAACTGAGCGACGTCGTCTTTGTGTATGACCGTCTTGTCGTAGCCAAAGGCGCTCCACAAGTAGCTCATTGGTCGCAAAATACCTGGTACAACCCAAGACTTATGCCTATTCGTTCTATTGGGCATGCCGCTGAATCGCTGCGTGCTATTCAACGCAATTGGTGGCCCTATGAATTCCAATATTTTGGCCGCATGCGTCTTATTCAAGATAAGTTGCCCTATATTTCCGCCAAGCCTTTAGATTTTCTTGCCAAGCCCCCTGCCTCTAAATTAGGCTCATGGACTCTCATCGATGAAAATACCATTCTTGCGGCAAGCGACTGTTCAAGTCCTATGCCAAATGGCGAATGGATTTTTCGCGAAGATAAAATAAACCCACCAAGCAGAGCCTATTTAAAACTTTGGGAATTTTTCACGCGTGTTCAAGTATATCCCCATAAAAACGAGAGCTGTCTTGATCTGGGAGCCTGCCCTGGCGGATGGACGTGGGTACTTGCACAGCTTGCCAAACAAGTTATCGCCTGCGATAAAAGCCCTCTTGATAGCCGAATTATGGCTTTTCCTAACGTTGTTTTTACTACTCGTGATGCTTTTAAAATCAAACTCGCAGAATTTCCGAACGTAAGCTGGGTATTTAGCGACGTTATCTGTTACCCTCAGAAGCTCTATGATTTTGTAAAAGTTCTCATAGAAGAATTTCCGGACAAAAAATATGTTTTTACTATTAAGTTTCAGGGTAGTGATAGTCAGGAAGAAATAATCCGAAAATTTTCTCAGTTACCCGGCAATATTATGCATTTGAGCCAAAACAAACACGAGTTAACCTGGTTTAAAATTTAAGCCAAAAATCTTGTTCTTAATAAATAACCAGGGGTGTGAATTAATCACTTCTGGAGCATGATAATGCAAAAACTAATTTATTTATGTGTTCTTTTGTGTTTTTTTGCTTTTCAAATTTTGGCCAAAAATAATCGTGAACCAGATTCGCCTCGAGGAACTTACAAATTTTCTTTGCAAGCTATTCAGGATACAGTACGCGCGGCGCTTTTTAAAGCAAATACAGAGATTAAATTACTGAGCGACCAGGGTATAATCGAAGCGATCGCTCAACTATACTTTCAAGATTATCTGCACAAGATTGCCTCTTATAATCTTCACATGCCTCAGACTGTTGATCTCATAGAATCCTATAAAACCGATCTTGTGAATGCTTTTGTGCTTAAAGAGTTTAAAAATCGATATCCTCGTCTGATTTTTGATAACTCCAAATGGATGTTTAACAGCGTAGGTGGGATCTACGCTAATATGATAATTTTATATATTTCACTTGATGAGTACATAGTCTTGTGGGGAACAACTTTAAAGGCAGATAATAAGTTCTCTGGCTATTATAGTTACATGAACGAATTCGACGTCATGGTAAGGGGCACCATGGAGTCACACGATGTTGATGCACCAGGACACGCTTCAGTTATTTATCGCCCTATAATCCAAGATGGTATCGAAACTCACACGGTAGATACCTCAAATTTAATACCCAAAAACGTACGTTCCTATAATCTTGATGCACACACCTATATGGTCTCCTACGCCCAAGGAAACATACTTAAGGCTTTCTTCCCTGGCGCCATTATGCCTGGAATATTTGTCAATCAAGATTGGGGCGGATTATCTGCTCATATAACTCAGAGCACCAAAGCATTTTTAAAAGCCAAGAAAAAATCAAAGAAAAACAAGAAAATAATCAGTGTAAATTATAGGCCTATTTACATAACAGATAATTTTAAAACTCATATGATCCGGGATAAAAATAAAAAATAAAAAATAAAAAATAAAAAATAAAAACATCTAAACTCTACCGCCTCAAGGCCGCAGAGCAACGAGGCGGGAGGGAATTATTTGTGGGTAAAGATATCGCCACGGCACGGGGAAAATTGGGAAAGTGGCGATAGCTGAAAAATAGTGACCAAGATACAGGCCTCAAAGCATTCGGAGGGGCTTAAATAAAAACCAAGAACTAGACTCTCGGTGGCGTAATACCCCGCTCGGCAAGGCATCTATCACATCTACATGGAGGGCAATGTCGAGCGCTCTTGGCATCTTTCGCACAGCAGAGCATTTTAAATACGGCTGCTACTCCCAATAAAATTGGCCATAATATACTTGTCACGTAAGCCGAAATAACTCCCAAGTTGCCCAACAAAATAACCACCGCAATAGCAAGAACTGCCAAGGGAGCTAAAATATGGGAGCAGTTTGAAGCACATCTACAGGGCGAGCATTTACACTCATTACATCTTTCCATAATAATGACCTCTCGAATAATATTAAATAATAAATACTAATGGGTTTTTACCGTTTTTCCCGTACAAGTAGTTATTTTCTTGCCATTAGCATCGAGCTTAGTTACGCAAGTTTTTTTCCTATGAATATTATGGTTTTTGTTATGATGGCAGGTCGTCACGAATACGCCATTTTCATTTTTCTTTGTCACGCAATGTTTATTTGCATGACCACTAAAACTAACTCCTAATCCAGCCATAACAACTAATGCTAATAGTCCTTTCATATAAGCTCCTGTTTTTATTGCACATGGTCTCTATTGCTGTTTTAACAATCACGCCCCCCTCATGGCACGAATGGATCCGTTAATAGGCCTCCGCCCTACTTAGGCACCTAAGATTTCAGCGTAATTTCTCATTTTTTCTGCTCGCCTTCATATTAATCATGATATTAATAGTATGATATAGTATTAATACTAAACACACATAGTTTCAAATAACTGCCATTATCAGAAATTACAGGGTTCTTTTGGTGCTGATTTTAAGCTGGTTGACTTTGAACAGAAAAAACATGAGGAGAATTTATGAAAATAAATTTAATAAATATTCTAGTTTTAATAGCACTCGCTTCGTGCGCCCCACTTGAGCAAGCCCTGGAAAACTCACCCCGCCAAGCGCAGGCCGACAATCACGATTTGGGCGTAGAAAATGCCGCCTCAGGTAAAGGCACGCTTAAAACCCCTTGCGCAAAAGTTTTGGCACTTAAAAGCGCAGGATCTTTAAAATCACGTTCAAATCTAAAAACCCGATTTCTTAAGGCCCATAACCAAGTAAGAGAGCTCTACGCGGTTGCCCCGCTTGTATGGGACGACAACTTAGCCAAGTACGCCCAGGCCTGGGCCAACGAACTCAAAACAAGATACAATTGCCGCTTAAATCATCGCCAAAACCTTGGCCGCACAGAGGGCAAAAGTTTAGGGGAAAATCTTGCTTCCTATTCGACAAGCAAAAAGCTTGCTCCCAGCGCTTTTGCGAGCTCGCCCGATTTTGCAACTTTTGCATGGGCTCAAGAATGCAGTGATTACAAAGCCGCGAGTAATAGTTGCACGCCAGGAAAACAATGCGGGCATTTTACTCAAGTCGTTTGGCAAAAAAGCAAGAAAGTAGGGTGCGGTGTCGCGGTATGCGAGGGTGGCATGCGAACAGAAGTCTGGGTTTGCAACTATGATCCACCAGGAAATATGACTATTAATGGCGTTAAGCAAAAGCCCTATTAGAAATTAGAAGACTTCTTGCACAACTTAGCAAAATTCATATCATGCTATTGCGTTGTGCGGGCTGCTTTTAATCCGCAAAGCGGAAGAAATTGTTAGCCCGAGCCAAGTGCGCAGCGCTGCCCCGAGAAATTTAGAATAATAAACAAAAAGCGCCAAAGGCCCGGCAGAATTCTAATCCTAAACGTATTTCGCGTCGTAAGAAGCGTGCCGCTTTTGCAGATTCAGCTTCTTGTTGGGTGAGCTTTCGCCCTCCCAGTCTTATGCGAGCTCCGCGCCCTATGCCGGCCTGGAATGAGAACACCCTTATCCGACAACTGGGCTTCAAACCCCATTACTCACTTAATTGATATATACTAGACTGATGCGCATCAAAATCGAAGGGATTGATCACATTGTTTTAACGGTGAACAATTTAAGGGAAACCATTGACTTTTACAGCTCAATTCTAGGAATGAAAGAAGAAACATTTGGGACAGGACGAAAGGCTCTGTCATTTGGCCTGCAGAAATTTAATCTGCATGAAAAGGGAAAGGAGTTTGAACCTAGGGCAAAGCAGGCAACTCCGGGGGCAATCGACATTTGTTTAATTAGTTCGACCCCCATGGATGAAATTATTGGTTTTTTAACCTCAAAAAATATTCCTATTGAAGATGGCCCAGTCGTTCGCACAGGTGCTTCAGGGGAGATAATTTCTGTTTATATTAGAGATCCAGACAATAACTTGATCGAAATTTCAAATCCAAATGAATAGGTTATAAACGGGGAGCCTATAGGTTTCATCTTATGCAAGGCTGCGTAATTGGGGTTTGGGGAGCAAACGTAAGCAAAAGACCAAAAGAAAACCTACGGCATTATTGGAAAAAAGATGTTTACACAAAAATATCATTTTAGAATACATAATAAAGACGCTAGACTATTTGATTAAACAATGCATAGTGCCAGTTTTATCCAAATATGCGGGGAAACCTAAAATTGCTATACTTGGTATTACTTTCATTATAGGTTTCTTTTTTTATAGCCATAAACTTGGCCCCATCTTTAAATATGGCTACCAAATCTTAAGCTTAAAAAATAAATGTTGCGAAAATACAAAATGGGTATTGTTATTTATTGGGACATGAAAGATAAGCAACTGTAAATAAAGGGTTTTTAAATAATAAACTTTTAAAAAACGGAGTCTCTAATGAATTATATTGTACTTGGGGCAATAACGGCTTATTTGTATACTTTTTCATTACCCTCTTAGCAATGGATCCAGCGCCATTAGATGGTCCGAAATCAGCTAGATTGATTGATATAAATGAAGAAAAAATTCGTGCTGAGTTTCCTAGACGAGGAAGAGATGCTTGGATCTCTTGGGATGGAAAGCATAAAATTAGAGCTCAAGAACGTGAGAGTGCATGGAGAGACTATTCAGCTGTTGTTTATGAAGGTCCTAGTCCTAAACTCACAAACGATTGGCCAGTAGGTACATTGGCAGTTGAAGATGGTGATAGGCCAAATGCAATATCTTCTAAAGGGTTTATTTTTGGAGCAACTTATCAAGTTGATGCCGAAAAATATGCTTGGCTATGGACACATGGATGCGCTCGGCAAGAGGCCCTTCGCTTACAGCCATTGTTAGTCGATGCCTACAAAAGAAAGATTGCAGCGCTTACTTTAAATTTTCCCATTTCAGAATCCCTTGTGTTTGCACTTAGCTCGGACCTCAATTATTTGGAGTCTATCGAGATTGCTGAAGTTATCGGTATTAATGAAAGTGAAGATGCTCTGTTATGCAAAACCAGAAATAAGCAAACAAACACGATAGAATATGCAAGATTTATGATAGATAATCTCTAGTTTGCGATAATAGTAAAAGACAACTCAAATTGGCGGATTGAGTTGTCGCCACATTAAGGTCGTTTCAACAACATTGCAAAAAATTTCGTAGTATTTTTTTGTTAAATAAAAACGGTCGTTGAAAAAATACAATTTAGACGAAATTCTTATCTAATA
>Ga0318562_10000040_pt1 | contig 59374 bp, 52 predicted proteins | sample GRESIP066b5f18_FD_203688 | JGI IMG/M metagenome (GOLD analysis project Ga0318562, IMG submission 203688) | Tropical soil microbial communities from Luquillo Experimental Forest, Puerto Rico - GRE.SIPMG.066b5f18 | ecosystem: Environmental > Terrestrial > Soil > Tropical forest > Bulk soil... | reverse complement strand
GTTATTTCTCTGTTTGAAATATATCTCAAGCTCACGGGGGGATAGGGGGGAATTGTAGTTACGCCTAAGGAAGGGAATCAAGGATAGTTATTTTTGTATAGTTTAGATACATTCGTCAAATGTTAGTAAATAAATAAAAAGATATGATAAATCGTATAAGAAAGTTTTGGAATAGTATTTTTATAGGAACGTATTTGTATGTTAGCGGTAGACCACGTCTCACATTCGTAGCAGGAAGTATGGTGTATTTCCTTATTGTAAATACCTCAGTAGTCCTTATGTATACCATAGATACTCGGTTGTTGGTAGAGCTGGTTAGTGATGTGTTTACTTCCAGTACAAATATGAATACAAATGGAGAAGGGGCTGAAAGTAATATATATTACTTTCAGCCCCCTACGCCTAGAAACGAGATCGGAGAGAACCTCTCTTGGTTACCTCGTTATAGTAGTCCTAGCGACGAAGTCGAACAACGACCTAGCCCTTTACCATCTGATCCTAACGATGGTAAACCATCGTTAGGCGGAAGCGTTGGAAGATGGGGGCGCGTACGTACAGGAGAGACGAGACTTACTACACAGGAGGAATTTAATGAAGTGTTTGGTATAAAGGATCCGCAGGCGTCAGCACGCCTGGAGGAAAAAGTAACCATAGTACGGCTTGTCGATAGTGATGGTAAGGTTACCGAGGTACCTATCTCATCCGATCCACATTTTTTTAAACCTAGTGATCCAAACAAAGGCAAGCATGTTGTGATGTCGGAAGAGTGGCGTAAAACTGCGTATAGAGAACATCTTTTGAAGAAGCTCGGCGATAACCCCGATTACCTGCACTATAAACGATTGCTTGGAACGTATGAACGTCCGGTGGGTGCAGGTAAAAGCCCTTACGGTCCAGTCGATTCGATAGACCCCCCTTCGTTAACCCCCACTACTAATAATGTTAATAGCATCAAAGAAGTCGAGACGGGTGTGGTGGAAAATGAAGCTCTGGCTAATATTAATCGTGAGATAGCTGCACTGAAGCGGAGACACCAACCCTCTGGTTCTATGGCCGTTGTTTACCTTCAAGGCGATGAGATCGTTGGGGTGTTGCGTGGTCATTACACTACTGCGCGGGAATTAGAGGCCCGGTTCGGTACGGGGCAGAAGGCTGCCGTACTCATCGACCCCGATGAATATGAAAAGTATAAAGAGTTGATGCAGATGCAGATTGATCAGAATTTGAAAGAGCTATTTGACTCGGACTTTGGCCTAAGTTATATGAAGGAGAAAGCCAATTCCGTTTATAATTACTCGAAATCGGTTCTTACTAGTAAAAGCTTTTGGTTTTACCTAGGTATGGGAACGGTTAGTGCCATAGGTTTTGTTATGTTGGTAGGTTACGTCGGTGAAACTTATTACCCCGAGTTAACGTCGCTTAGTAATAAGACTAACATTCCTATACTGCCGGACCGACCTATTCCTGAAACTAAATTGGGTTGGTTACAAGAGTACTTTTCTGCTTTTCGACATGAGCTGACTAAAGATGTTAGTGTTTCTCCTCGAGTACCTACCCCGCCTACCCCCCCAGCTATTTCTGGTGTGGTCGCTACACCTTCTCATATAACGAACTCTATGCTTGCTGAAGCCGCAAGTAATTTGAAGGGTGTAGGATCTGGGGTCTGATGTTGGTACTGGTGCAGGCGTCTCTAACCGTTAACCAATTTGTTGTACTTAACTATTGTCATATATATATATATATATATATGTTATAAATTCGTTTTTGTGTGCGAGTATAGCTTAACTGGTAGAGTAACAGTTTGTGGCACTGTCGATGAAGGTTCGAACCCTTCTACTCGCCTTGTTTTTTTCCATCCCCGCAACTGTGCTGCCGATTCCTTCGTCTAACTGGTCAGGACGTTACTTTTTCACGGTAAAAATATGGATTCAAGCTCCATAGGAATCATACATATATATGCACGTGTTTTGCGTTAGGCCCATTTATTGTATACTAAAGGAGTACACTGATTTGTGCTATAGGCCCTTATTCGTGCCTAATTAGACCTTATATAACTGTCTTAAACGAAATGTCAGCTATTAAGCTAGAGTAAAAATAGTTGTTCTTTTGTGTGTATTCTAAAGTGAAAGTTAATTAAGGAAGGGGTACGCTGGGTGTTGTGGCGTACCTCTATGGAAGGTTTAACAACACCGCCGGAGTATGAAGGAACTCCGACGTATGTGTTTGATGTTGATACACAGTATTCTGGTAAGTTAACTCCTAGGAAGGGTAGGTTTGAGTAATAGCGCTGTGGTGTTACTTATTTCGTGTGAACAGGTGGGTATCTCTTTGCTCTTCGGTGCTCAATATTATAACTCCTTGTGTTGCACCCCCTCTGGGAGGAACTTAATTGCTTTATTTATTTTGAAAGATAAGATTTAATAGATTATGCTTTATTATTTAAGCTATTTAAATAAAGTAGTGAGCTTAACAATGTCCTCACTTACGGTTATTATTTTAGCTTCATTTTACCTATTTGGTATTGAGGCTGGAAAATATGGATTAGAACCTACGGTGCTTCTAGCTAACTTCTCTTTTTTTAGTATTGGTTACATTACTTTTACTTTTTGGCTTCTAAATTTGGTCTTTCTTGTTTGGTCAGGTTTGGAGTCTATGAGTAGTATTAATACTCCGGACTTACCGTGGTACGCGCGAGGCGTGTTTCGATTTTTTGTAGCCCCCGTATCGGGTCTTTCATCTTTGTTTCTTTTGGTGCGTGTGTACGTGATGGAGGCGACGTTTGGTGATACATCACCGCTTAGCCCTCTTGTTCGTATCAGACGGCATTGGTCATTTGATGAAAGAGTTGAGTACGCGGAAGCTTACTTAAATAAAGTAGGTTTTGATGTGGTTCGGTTGAAAAACGAGATAATGATGGTTCAGCCCGATTTCTTTGCGAAGTTGGTTTCTGATTCTGCCGGGGATTCTATCCAGGATGTTACATTCACTTGTAACGCGTATATTATAGAGTTGGCGCGGGTACAACAGGCCGCGATGGAAGCACAACGATTGGCCGCTTCAAGTGGTTTGACTTTTTCTGCTAAGCTGTCACTTTTGAGTGATAGAATTGCCAAAGATCTGGTTCATGGTGGTGCTGTAGTTGCTCAATACGTGAGTGATCATCCGTATTTGACGATTGCATTTACTTTAACGTTGGGTGGTGTAGCAGTTTACTACTTTGGAAGTTATAGTAGACTTTCAGCGGATGTTGCGCAGCAAAGTGATCACTTGGATGTAGTGGTTGATGTGTTGAGCCGTACGCAGACAGATGTCATTGGTATCGGAAATGGGCTTTCAGCTGTCACCACTAATAACGGTACGGCGATTAGTGCGTTGAGTGGTTTTATCGGTGATCAGATGATTCCATCTATTCAAATTTTAGAGCAACAGAATGCCGCTTTACTGATTACAGTTAACCGCCTTAGTGCAGCTGTTGCGCGATTTCAACCTATTGTAGAGTTGCTAGAGGTTCACCCCGAGGTTATTCAAAGTTTGAACCGATTAACGCAACCACAGCATATGGCCGCTCTAGCTGCGTTGGCTCGACGTAATAGTTCTTCCGATGCTTAGTATTTAACGTAGCTAAATTGTGAGTATTAAAATGGCATTTAGAACTTGGTTGTTATTTGGTCAGCGCCAGGTAGTGGCGCAGGAAGTAAATACTACCACGCAGCCCGGGAACGGCCCGCAGACTGATGTTGGAAATGATCTTTCAAACAATAATACTGCGGTTGTACATTTAAGTAATGTTGGGTCCGGTGCTGCCACGAATGGGTTTCCACTTTTGGTTCAACCGCAAGGTGGTTTGGTTCAGGTGTTTCAGCCGAATCATCCGGCCGCGCTGATGGGTTCGAATGATGATGGCGGAGTAGGATTTGCTGCACTTCTGCAGAGTCTAACTCAGGGTGGCAATACTTTGGGATTGCCTATTCCTATAACGAATGGTTTGTTGCATGGTTTTGCTACTGTACAGCAAGCTGTTGCCGCTCCGTTACAAGTAGTTAATAATCCCGCTACTTTGGCTTCACAACACGTAGCTAGTGTAAATGCCGCGAGAGCGCAACTACACGCTATGTCGAATGCTCGTCAAGCAGCGCGAGCGGTGGTCCAACAAGTACCTACTTCCTATTTTACTGGTAGCTGGAGTAACTTCTCGTTTCAAGGTATTGTGATTGGTGTTGCGATAGTGGTAGGTGCCGGGTTAGTTGTGGTTGGTATTTATTATTTTACGGGCCATGTTTCTGTTCCTAGTGGTTTATCTTCGTCGACTGCCGCATTGACCCCTAGTGTGATTTATCCGTCGGAGGTACCTCCTGATTTTTATATACCCCAGCACATAGGGCTTTCGTCACCTGGGGGAGCCCCTCGTCAAGGAGTTTGGCCTGGTGCGCTTTTTCGGATTTTCGAGATCTTTCAGGAGTTCGGTCGTCGGTCTCGTTAGTCTTTCTTTTCTTCTTCCTTGATAATGCGGGCAATTAACTTAATGGTAGAGTACCTCGTTTACACCGAGATAGTAGCGGTTCAAGTCCGTTATTGCCCACTTTTTGTGCTTATTTTTTTTTAATGGACCTATCATACCACACTTGATCCCGTCGGATCTCAAGTATATCAGGGCTCAAAATAGCTGTTTAGCGACTCAGAGTTGTAGGTTCTAGTGAAGAATTTGTAGCTTAACTGGATAGAGTACCGCATTGCGGATGCGGTGGTATAGGTTCAAGTCCTATCAAATTCAGGGTTAATTCTCTTAAGTGGAGAAACTAAATTATTTAAATTAATTATTTTTTTTGAAGTTTATCATTTAGAGCTTAAATGGGAGCGTTAACGTCTAAACCTTACGCGTTTACAGCTCGACCTTGGGAACTTCGGACTGTTGAATCGGTGGATTTCTTTGATAGTTTTGGTAGCTCGATTCGCATAGATACACGTGGCTTAAAGGTTATGCGTGTACTTCCTCGTATCAATGAGTCACTAAATGAGGAGTGGATAACTGATAAAATTAGATTTGCTTACGATGGATTTCATCGACAGCGATTGATTGCTCCGTTAAGAAATCTTGTTGGGCAGTTCCGAAAATTGACTTGGTCAGAAGCGTATTTTGAATTATTTAGTACCTATTTACAGAAAGTTGGTGCTAAACCATTATACTTTAATCTTTTTGTTGGTCGTTTTGTTGATTCCATTTCTTTTTACGCAATTCGATCTTTAGTTTTGCGCCTATTGCAGATTTCTCAGAACCTGCGTGGTACGGGGGCGTATATTAGCCCTTCTCGATTCTTGAATGTTATTTCGTTAGAATCTGCTGCAGCTAAGTTGCCTACCTTATTTCGTTCGTCTTATACCGTTCAGCCTATAGCAGATATGGTTAATGCGAATGCACTGTTAATTCTTAACACAAATTTACGTGTAGAGTCTCCATTGCTAAACGTACGATTGCGACGCGCTGTAATGCAACGTAATATTCCTGTTTATACCTTAGGTTTGTGTGCTGACTTAACTTATTCGTCGAATAGTTTAGGTAACAATTTAGATTACCTGGTAGCTGTGGCTGAAGGACGCCACCCGTTGGTTCGATTTGTGTCAAAGTTAGATAAAGTTTCGGCGTTTTATTCAGTAAACGTACTTAAATTTGGTAATATGTTCTTATTACTAGACAAGTTGAAAGATTTGGCTCGACAATCGACTAGTGGTCTGAAAGTTAGTACTAATTTAGTATTTTCTAACATATCTAGTGTGACAATGGCGGATTATGGGTTGTTGGGTTCGGGCTCTGCCAATGCTTCAGCTAGTCGTACTTATTCCAATTTTGTTTGGGTTATGGACAATGACGAAGTTTGTTTTTCTACCGATTATTTGAATAACGATGATACGTTTACTGTGTACTCGGGACACCACGGTGACCGGAATGCCCTTAAGGCTGCATTGGTACTTCCATTTGCTGCTCCGTTTGAAAAACCAGTTAGCTTTGCTAATATGTTCGGAACGAGCTTGAATGTTTTTAGCCCAGCGTTGGCTCCGGTTGGAAACTCAACCACTGAGTTAAGCTTTAGTCACACTTTTGCATCCTACTTGTTTAGCTTTTTTAACGGAAAATCTAAACATCATTACAAAGATGTACTGCGTAGCAATGCGAATGTTAGACTACAGTTGGGTTATCTTCGTTCTACTAACATACAATCACAGTATAAACCGATTGAGTTGGTTTATAGTGCTACTGATGTACCGTTGCTAAATTGTGCTGATATTTCATCGACCTATATCAATTCCGATTTTATTACTAGCAACAATGAGTCGTACTACTTGGATAATTCTATTGCTCGTGCGTCTACCACTATGGCGCTTTCGCATAGTCGATTCCAGAGATATTTGGTTAATTTTAGATAAGATAGTAAAAATAGAAAATGATGATTCTTTTAATTAAATTATTAGTGATTTTGTTAAAAATTTTAGCGATTGTAGTTCCGCTTCTTCTTTCTGTAGCCTATTTGACTTTGGTTGAGCGTAAAATTCTTGGCGCTATGCAAAAACGTCGTGGACCGAACGTTGTGGGTTTTATGGGATTGTTGCAGCCATTAGCTGATGGTGCTAAATTGATCCTAAAAGAAACCGTACTTCCGAGCGCTGCAAATAAATTTATTTTTATTTTTGCACCTGCGCTTACTTTCCTACTAAGTTTGATATCTTGGGCTGTAATACCACTTAATGATTCGACTGTTTTGGTTGATTTGAATTTGGGTATACTATATATCTTTGCTATATCGTCGCTAGGAGTTTATGGTATTATTATTTCCGGTTGGGCTAGTAATTCTCGCTATGCTTTTTTGGGTGGTTTGCGTTCGGCTGCGCAGATGGTGTCTTATGAGGTGTCAATTGGTTTAATCCTTATAAATGTGTTGTTGTTCGTTGGGTCTCTGAATTTGACAGAGATAGTTTTATGGCAACAGGATAATATTTGGTTAGGTGTGCCGCTTTTTCCTATTTTTATAATGTTCTTCATCTCGAGTTTGGCTGAAACTAATCGTCCGCCATTTGATTTGCCGGAGGCTGAGGCTGAGTTGGTAGCTGGTTACTCGGTTGAGTATTCTGCAGCAGGGTTCGCATTGTTTTTCATTGGTGAGTATGCTAATATAATTATGATGAGTTCGCTTTCTGTTGTACTGTTTTTGGGTGGTTGGGGTTCCCCTTTTGGCTTGGTATTAGACTACCCGATTTTTTGGTTTTCAGTTAAGCTTTGTTTGGTACTATTTTTGTTCGTTTGGGTTCGCGCAGCGTTTCCGCGCTATAGATACGACCAGTTGATGCGATTGGGTTGGAAGGTATTTTTGCCTTTGTCATTGGGTTTTGTAATTTTTACTGCTACTGTTTTGTATCTTTTGAATGGTTTACCTTTTTAGTTGGTGTTAACTCTCGTCGAGAGTTAGTGAAAGTCGGAAGGCCAGGGTGCTTTTGCCTGACTTAATAAATTGGGCAAAAATGTGTTGGGCGTGGGTTTAACCCACGCCTGCTGTTTATTTTGCTTTTCCTTATGTAATGTGTGTGTTATTTTTACCGTTTCACTATAGTATTAGCCCGCTCCACTACGTTGGACGGGTTGGTTCATAACCTGGACATATTTATGTCCAGGTTATGAAGTTTGAACTAAATCAAATGTATGTAGGCCGTAGGCCGCTGATACATTTTTATATTTATTTAATTTAACATTTAATTTTTATTTGACATGGCATTTTTTGAATCTTTAAGATATTTTCGAAATCGTTTCGTTGACGCTCATGGTGGTTCGGTACCTATTAAGCGAGTACGCGAGACTGGTTTTTTTTATCGTTTTGCAGTTGTAACCGCTGCAAAACTAATGACTGCTTTTCCAGCGCTAAACAACTACCGAATTGTTGGTGCACATAGAGAGTATATAGATGAGTTCGTTGCTGAATTAGAAGCTAAATTGGAGTCTGAACAAGCTGAAGCTTTCCGTTTGAATGAAATGCGTTCTAAAGCAGTTTCTAATTTTCATAAAGTTTCTGAAGAGAAATATTCCATTGAAGTTCCGCATCACCCATTCCATTTGGTTCCGGTTAGTCCGTGGCCCTTATTAACTTCTATTAGTGTTTTGGGTCTTACTGTTGGTGCAGTAATGTACATGCACTCATATGCTAATGGTGGTTTTACCTTAGGTTTAGCTGGTTTGACAACTTTGACTATGATGACTATGTGGTGGCGTGATGTAGTTCGAGAAGGGACTTACGAAGGACGACATACTAAAGCGGTTCAACAAGGTTTGCGTTTAGGTGTAGTTCTTTTTATCGTTTCTGAGGTTATGTTTTTTGCGTCATTTTTTTGGGCTTTTTTCCATTCTAGTTTAGCCCCGGCTATTGAAATTGGTTCGGTTTGGCCTCCTCATGGTATCGAGGTATTGAGCCCTTGGGGTGTACCTCTTTTGAATACTTATATTCTTTTGTATTCTGGTATCACTATTACTGTTGCGCACTATGCGTTGTTGGCAGGTGACTGGTTGAACGCAATTTCGGGTTTAGTACAAACCGTATCGCTAGCAGTATTCTTTACTGCATTACAATTCCTGGAATATGTAGAAGCTCCATTTGATATATCTGATGGTGTTTATGGTTCAACTTTTTTCATGGCTACTGGTTTCCACGGGTTTCACGTTATTGTTGGTACTATTTTCATTTTTGTTTGTTTGATTCGTATGCGTCGAGCACATTTCACCCGGTCTCATCACTTGGGTTTTGAGGCTGCTGCGTGGTATTGGCACTTTGTTGACGTAGTTTGGTTGTTTTTGTTTGTTTCTATCTACTTCTGGGGATCGAACTAATAAGCAACTGGACGTATTGGATTGCTAAGTGTACATAAGCGCGTTGCACGTTGTTTTTTGCTTGTGAGCTAGAACTTGTATTTGTTAAAGAAAGATTTGTTTTTTTGAGTTCTATGATAAGACTATTACGTGTATTTTTTAGTAATCTTTTAACATTTGTAGAGTGGGTTTGTGGTAAGTTTGGTTTGTTAGATTTTTATCGCGTCGTTGCGTTTGCGCTTATTGATGCGAAGTTTGGGTTGGTCAGCTTTGTCTATTCTACGAAGATTCGCGTTTATATCGTTGTTTCGCGCGTTAAAAATAGTCTTAGACTGATTAAAGGGTATATATACGGCGTATATGTGCTCTACCGTGCGTTAGTGGACTTGCGTAAGGAATTTAAGCCGTATTTGTGGTCGCGGATGGGTGATTACATGGACGCGACCCGCGCCCGTAATCTTAAAGTTCCCGAAACAGAGATATATGCGAGAGAACGTGGTGTACGATATTATTACACTCGTTTGCTTGTTTCTGGTATAAGACGCGTTTTGGTCAATGTTCGTGGTAACCGCTTACCTATTACAATTTTCGACTTTGTTAAGTTTAAGGAGTTGTTTTCTGCGGCACTTAGTAGACGCTTGAAAGGTGTAGTTGTTGAAAGTCGAGTAACGAAGTTGCAGGATAAGTTGCACCGTGCTACTGTGTTTAAACCGTCGCGTTGGGTTGGCCGGGTTAGAAGTTTTCCGATGAGCCTTTATCGACGATTGTTTAGAGTACAAGCTTACTCGGATTTTGGGTATGTGAACTCTGGAATTAAGGGCGAGTGGTTGCTTCGCAAATTAGACTTTGATCCGATTTATTTGATGAAATATATGCCGTTTACCCGGTTTCGTCAGGAAATAAGAACATCGGACGTCGTCACACGTAATGTATTCCCTTTGGGAGCCGACTTGCTCGATTTTGATGCGCTTGATGACTTTATGAGTGCACAGCGTTATGTTTATTATGATTATGCACCTTCTTGGTGGAAGCAGGGTACTCAGCCTGGTCTACCTATGATTAACGATTGGGCTACTGGGGTGAAGTATTTTGGAGCTGCCACTAAGGCTGGTCGTAAATTTCATAAGCTTATGTTTGACATAGAGTACTCTAAGGTAAAGGATAAAATTGATAAGCTTAGGGACGTACGAACTCCAGAATTTAGACTTATTCATAGTGTGACAACGTCTCGCCGCCGGCATCCAGTGTTCACTTATGCCAAAGTGCAGCAGAATAGAGTTAAATTTGACGCTATATCAAGCCGCATAGCTTTGCCAGCAAGTGGGTTTGCAACTATCTTAGTTGTTTTTGCCACAATTTACTTGGTGGTCAGAACCTTTAGTATGGACCCACTTATAGTTAAGTATCATGTTCTTGAACAGTGGGACTATAAAAGTCAGTTTGAGTTTAAAAATAAAGGTTATAACTTTTATACGCTTTTCTCAGAACATAGTAATTTGCGCCATTCAATCGGGTATAGTACCGGTTTTTGGCCGATTATTATTGATTATGTTAAAGTACTTATTAACTTGTCTGCTCTTCAAGGTGACCTCATTATACGTTGGTTCTTATTCCCTACTTTGCGGCCGGGGTACCCGGTTAACATAACCGATTGGTCTATGCCGTTACATCCTATAGACTCGTGGAAGTTTAATGGAGACCCTTTGATTATTGAGAATTCACCTACTAATTATGTATTGTGGCATTATCTGAATAATCTTTCTCCAGTTGTTAGTTATTTGAGCCCCCGACCAGAGTTGTACGATAAGGTGTACGCTTTTGATTTCGCGGGTGTCAAACAGCATGTCAACAGAACTGTGGGCTGGGTCTACTACTATTCTTCTGAAAGTTTCCCTGTTGTTCCAATCTTGTACCGTTTGGTTGCTGACGCTAAGTTTATCTTTGTGGACCCGGTTGTTTGGTTAGTTAAGAACTATTGGTTGTGGTTTGTTGTACTGTCTATTCCGTCTTGGTTTTATCTGTTGTCGAAGTGTGTGTTCGTTCGCTTTAAAAAAGCCCGGAGCTTTGGTATGCATAGCTTTTTGACGTCATCGTCTCTTACTCCGGTGGAGTTTGCGAGGGTGTTGCACCTTGGCGAAAGTCGAAATCCATTTTTACGTGCCTTGAATAAAAGTAATGCGAGATATACCGTGCAAATGCGTTCTCTAATAAGGCTGTTGATGGCGTTGGATCCTGATAAGTTTCGCACTATAAATAATTACTATCTTACATACATATTGCCTGGAGTCGATGATTTGTTGACGTTTAAATACCACTATGTTTCGTTGTTGCGTTCGCAGTTGTGGTGCGGTCGTGATTCGGCCGAATTTTTGGAGTTTAAAACTTATGCTAATTGTTGGATTTGGTATTCTCGTCAGCGTGAGCTGTTGGAATTGAGACTGACTGATGCACCGACTGTTGTTATGTATGATGATGAACCGAGAGAAGATGAGGAAGAAGGTGGTCAAGAAGAACCGCGATTAGAACCATACTTTGCGGCCGTGAATCTTTATTATGTTGTTGACTCGAAGCGACGTTCTCCTTTGCGTAGTGCGGCGTTGGATAAGTTTTTTGTAACGTTGGCGGCGCATTCTGCGTATGTGCGATTTGATGCTATGTGGTCTCGGATTGAGAGGTACAGATTGAAAGAGCTAAACGAAGTATTGGACATGTGTGAGCGTAAGCCGGTTAGTGTAAATACTAATTCTTTGGTAGACGCTTGGATGGATGATACTTTGTCCGTGTTGTTTCGTACAGGTAATCGTTTATTTTTGAGCAACGGTGTTCGTAAAATTAACACTTTCGCCAATGGATTGAAGCCGTGTTTTGGCCTGATAAAAGTGGTGCAATCACGAGCGATGTGGAGATTTGAACGTCGACGACATGCTCGGCGTATGCGTAATTATAAACTGTATGGTTACCATGACATTAGGTTACCTAGCTTTGTTTGGCATCACCATGAGCTGGCAGAGGTAACAGCGTATCAGCGGTTTGACTCTCGTTATTTTTTCCGTAGATTGATGGGTTCGGTTGCTTCGTTGAAACTGTTTATCATACGACGGGGTATTCGTCGTTTTCATCATTCAAACTATCGGACGCATAAATTGCGACTTTGGCACCTTCGTAGATTTAGTATTACCCGAGTGGAGGAGCCTCAGTATGCTAATTCGGCTAAATTTTTGGAGCGTTTTCATTATTTGATTATAGCTTATAAGAAGGATCTGCATCAAATGGTAAGTGATGTTACGTCTTATATGACTGAGTTGGATTCAGATGATGATGGGATTGATGATTATTCAGCGTTTTTTGGTAATGACATATCGATGAAAATAGGTATGGAGTCGTCTTTAATACCAGCACTTGCGGAGCAAGCTTTAGAATTTGGGCGGATTGATAAATTTATGAAACAGCAGCCCAGTATGTTGAATGACTACTATTGGAACAGTGAGCATTTTAATACTTGGTTGGAGCGTGTTGAATGTGCAAATCCGTATACAAACTACTACTTGACCTTTGCTGAAGGCGTGGACTTTTTGACTTACTTTTTTAATGGAGTATTTTTTTCTTCTAAGCTAACTGGGTTTTCGGAAGCGGATGCTCCGGTGTTTGAGTTTGATGAAGGTGATCTGGATGAATTGAAAAATACAGGTGCGTTTCCTCATCCGAATTATTTGCACTATGATTTTGAAAGTGCGAAATCAAAAGTTGGCTTTGGAGCGTGGCCGCGCCGATTGCTTAGAAGTGGAGAAGATGATCAGTTTTTTATAAGACATGCATTTCTTAGGGGAACGGATAGTCAGCTTTGGCAAATGGATTTTGATGAGTCTCTGATTCGTAGTTGGCAGTTGCCTGTGCGTCAAGAAGCGTTCTACTTGTCGCCGATTGAATGGAGACAATTTATGATTACCTATGAGTTTGTGTACCCCCGTTTTGATGAAGAAGGGGAGCCTGACAATTATTTGACTGTTGCCGGTGCTCGTTGGTACGGGACTGATTTTGCGTGGATACACTACCCTCGTGGTTATGCTTGGGAACCTCTTTTGTAGGTTTTGAGGTCTGGTTATGTGATTATTGACCCGTCACAAGTTCGTTTCTTACGTTAATTTTTTTTGGTTTAATGCGGGGATATAGCTCAATGGTAGAGCAGTGGACTTTTAATCCATTGATCCTGGTTCGATTCTGGGTGTCCTCAAATGGTGTAGTTGTTTGAGAGTCATTTTGGTTATTTCAGCCTAATTAGACCTTATGTAACTGTCTTAAACGAAATGTCAGCTATTAAGCTAGAATAAAATAGTTGTTTTTTTTTATGAATAGCATAGTGGTAATGCATCAGTCTGCAAAACTGATTATGGTAGTTCGATTCTACCTTCACGCTTATTTTTGGTGTTTGCTGTTATTATTTTATTTATAAGATATTTAAGGAGGGAGTAATTTATCCGGCGTAGGAGCCGGGTAAAGATTTTATATACGGGTTTGATTCTGGCTCAGAGTGAACGCTAGCAATATGCTTGACACATGCAAGTCGGACGCAACCGGGAGGTTGAGTGGCGCACTGGTGAGTAATACAAAAGAATTAAAGCACGGTATGGTATAAATTGAGGAACGGCGTAAGCTAAGTACAGATAAATTCCGTATGATTATACTATTGAATTACGTAGTTGATTTTGCCTGGCGAATGCTTGGGTCTGTCGCTCCTTCAGCGATACTTCTATGTGCTTGGTAGTGTAGTAAAAGATACTTTGTGTCGTAAGGCCGGAGATATCGCCGTGTACGAGCTTTTGAAAGATTAGGTAGTTGGTGGGGTAAAGGCCTACCAAGCCGAAGATCTTTAGTTGCCTTGAGAGAGGGTACAACCACCCTGGGACTGAAACAAGGCCCAGCCTTTTATAAGGCAGCAGTGGGGAATCTTGGACAATTAGCGAAAGCTAGATCCAGCAATATTGCGTGAGTGACGAAGGCCAGTTTTGGTTGTAAAGCTCTTTCACTATTGAAGATAATGACAGTAAATAGGTAAGAAGCCCCGGCTAACTTCGTGCCAGCAGCCGCGGTAAAACGGGGGGGGCAAGTGTTACTCGTAAGGATTGGGCGTAAAGGGTTCGTAGGCGGTTAATCCAAGTTAGTTGTCAAAGTTGAAGGCGACTAATACTGGTTATACTTGAGTTTGGTAGAGGGTATTGGTACTCTTAGTGTAGAGGTAAAATTCATAGATACTAATGGGGACCACCAAAGGCGAAGGCGAGTACCTGGACTAAAACTGACGCTGAGGGACGAAAGCATGGGGAGCAAACAGGATTAGATACCCTGGTAGTCCATGCTGTAAACGATGAATGTTCAAAGTTTCATTTTTCATGTTACCTGGAGGTAAAACACCGAAAAGAAGGGTAACTCAAAAGATCCTTTCTAGCTAACGCGTTAAACATTCCGCCTGAGTAGTACGACCGCAAGGTTGAAATTCAAAGAAATTGACGGAGGTTTGTTCAAGCGGTGGAGCATGTGGTTTAATCCGATACAACGCGTAGAACCTTACCAATTTTCGACAGTGAAGGGTAGAAAGTATTGTAATTTTTACTTATTTCCATAATTTGTTTTGTGGAAAAATAACCCTTGTCAGGTGCTGCATGGCTGTCGTCAGCTCGTGTCGTGAGATGTTTGGTTAAGTCCTTGGAACGAGCGCAACCCCTGTACTTAGTTAGTTTAGTTAAGTTTGTTCTAAACTCTAAGTAGAGTGCTTCCTGAAAAGTTGAGGAAGGAAGGGATGACGTCAAGTCGTCATGGCCTTTAAGAATTGGGCTACACATGTGCTACATTGGTAATGACAATTAGATGCAAAGTCGTAAGACGGAGCTAATCTTTAAAAATTATCCCAGTTCAGATTATTCTCTGAAATTTGAGAGTATGAAGTAGGAATCGCTAGTAATCGTAGAACAGCACGCTACGGTGAAGTTTTTCTCAAACCTAGTACACACCGCCCGTCACACCATGGGAGCTGATTTCGCTTGAAAGGCTTCGGCTATTAGAGTGAATTTGGTGACTGGGGTGAAGTCGTAACAAGGTAGTCGTAGGGGAACCTGTGGCTGGATCAGATTTTATTCATTTTTTTTCTTTTAACTAGTATTTTTACGGTTTAGCATGTAAAGGTATGTTTTAGACGCGGAGAATGGTTGCGCGGCAAATCAACTAATTAGTAGAGGTCTTTTATTTATTTTCGAACATTTTTGTGGTATTGGTATGTTGTTTGGTATGGAAAATATGACAAAAGAGCAAAGAGCAGAAATTTGGAAGGATGTACGTAAGTACTACCGTCGAACTTTTTTCCCTATGCAAATTATAAAAGGTCTACCAGAACAACACGTTCATACTACTTCAGCAGAGAAGTGGTCTAAAAGACGTACTTCGTTGTATTGGTGGTTTGCGAAACATAAGGCGGCGTTGGAACGCTGGTTGTTTTCGACAAATCATAAAGATATTGGTACATTGTACTTGATCTTTGCTGCTTTAGCTGGTGTAGTTGGAACAGTGTTTTCTATGTTGATCCGAGCTGAGTTGACTTATCCTGGTTCTCAATTTTTCTTGGGTAATTATCAACTTTATAATGTAATTGTTACTGCGCACGCGTTTGTTATGATCTTTTTTATGGTTATGCCGGCGTTGATTGGTGGTTTTGGTAATTGGTTTGTACCAATTATGATTGGAGCTCCTGATATGGCGTTTCCACGTTTAAATAATATCAGTTTTTGGTTGTTGCCCCCAGCTTTGATATTGTTGGTTTCTTCATCATTTGTTGAGGTAGGTGCTGGTACTGGTTGGACTGTGTATCCGCCGTTGAGTTCTATTCAAAGTCACTCTGGTGCTTCGGTAGATTTGGCTATTTTTAGTTTGCACGTTTCAGGTGTTTCATCACTTCTGGGTGCGATTAATTTTATTACTACCATCTTTAATATGAAATCTGCTAAGTTGGGTCTTAGCAATTTTCCTCTATTTGTTTGGTCGGTTTTGATCACTGCTTTCTTGTTGTTGTTGTCTCTGCCAGTATTGGCTGGAGCTATTACAATGTTGTTGACCGATCGTAATTTTAATACTACGTTTTTTGACCCAGCTGGTGGTGGTGATCCGATTTTGTATCAACATCTGTTCTGGTTTTTTGGTCATCCAGAGGTTTACATTTTGATCCTTCCTGGTTTTGGTATTATTAGTCACGTTGTTTCAACTTTCTCACATCGTCCGATTTTTGGGTATTTGGGTATGGTTTATGCTATGGTTTCTATTGGTGTTCTAGGATTTATCGTTTGGGCGCACCATATGTATACCGTTGGTATGGATGTGGATACTCGTGCTTATTTTACTGCTGCTACTATGATTATTGCGGTACCGACTGGTATTAAAGTATTTAGTTGGTTGGCGACTTTGTGGAGTGGTTTTATTGTAATGTCAACCCCACTTCTATTTGCTTTGGGCTTTATCGCGCTTTTTACTGTTGGTGGTGTAACTGGTGTTATGTTGGCTAATTCTGGTATTGATGTTTCTTTGCACGATACTTATTATGTAGTTGCACACTTTCACTATGTTTTGTCAATGGGTGCAGTATTTGCATTGTTTTCCGGTATGTATTATTGGATGTATAAAATCGTTGGTCAACATTATATCGAAGAACGTGGCCAAATTCATTTTTGGTTGACTTTTATTGGTGTAAATATTACCTTCTTTCCTATGCATTTCTTGGGTATTGCTGGTATGCCTCGTCGTATTCCTGATTATCCTGATGCTTTTGCGTTTTGGAATTATGTTTCGTCGTTTGGTTCGTATATCACTGTAATTAGTATAGTTTACTTCTTTTATACTGTGTATGACGTTCTGGCATCGGCAGGTGATAGAAATTATTTACCTGAGCTTGATAATGCTGATTATGTTTCTTTCGGTCATAAATGGTCAAAGACCTATAGCCGGGATGAAGAACCGCTCGAAGTAATCTTGACAGCTACGAATGAGAGACTGTCAAGCTTTATTAAAGCAAAAAAATGGTTGGAGCAGGAGGGTTGTGTCTTTTCCTTTGGCTCCACCTCCCTCGTCCATGAGCGGCGGTTACCGCGTTTTCCTTACGTACCTACCCCACCCCTTTACTATTCGAAGGACTTTGATGAAGGGTATAGGCTGTTTAACTATTATGAGTATAGAATATACGTTAATGTGTATTGGGCTCGACCGCGTCGGAGTTTGACTCTTCCGCATCTTTTTATGGTTAGACGAAGTAGATATTTTTTTGAATTGTTTTATAAAGTTAGTTTTGATGAATATATGGAGAAGAAGTTGGAGCGGCGTAATGCTGATCGTGTGTTTTGGAGAATCGAAAGTAGGACCGCTGAGCAGTTGTACCGACTGGAGAGACTCTTTCGACGTGCTGGAAAGTGGCCGAAAGACTAGATATTTTTTATTGGTGCGTTTGCATTGTTTTGTGGGCGCCGTGTACGTTCCGTAGCTCAACTGGTAGAGCGTATGACTGTTAATCATAAGGTTATTGGTTCAAGCCCAATCGGAATCTCGTTCTAAACCATAAATGTTGTATATTGTGAATGTATCTGAAGGATACCTGGGTATAAAAAGCTTGAGGGCGTTTGAACGGCGAAAGTGTTGGGAAGTGTTTATAGAATGCAGAAGCACCAACAGTGCCCTGTCGGGTTAACCTGCCTGCTTTGCTCTAAGGAGAAAAACTGAGCGAATTGAAACATCTTAGTAGCTCTAGGAATACAAATCAATCGAGATACCGGGAGTAGTGGTGAGCGAAAGTGGTATAGACCTAGCACGTTGTTAGTATTTGTATTGGAATACGGTTGATTTCCGTAACCATAGAGGGTTTTAGTCCCGTACATTAAACGTTTACTGTTTGTGCTTTGAGTAGACCGGGATTCTTAGCCTGGTTGAAGATAGGAGAACCATTCTTCTAAGTCTAAATACTTTTTATAACCGATAGTGAACGTAGTACCGTGAGGGGGAGGTGAAAAGAACCCGTAGAAGGGAATGAAATAGCTCTTGAAATTGGATACTTAAAAGCAGTTAACTCATACAAGAGTTGGCGTACCTTTTGCATAATGGGTCAGCAACTTAATGTATATAGCAAGCTTAAGGCGTTAGCTGTAGGCGTAAAGAAATTGTTTTTAGTTATATGCATTAGACCCGAAACCAAGTGAGCTAACCATGAGCAAGATGAAGCTGCTGTAAAAGGTGGTGGAGGACTGAACCCGGACATGTGGAAATATGTTGGGATGACTTGTGGTTAGGGGTGAAAGGCTAATCAAACTTGGTTATAGCTGGTTTTCCGCGAAATTTATTGAGGTAAAGCATTAATTGTTTTTTAAGTGGGGTAAAGCATGTTGATTTTAGGGGGCTGTAAAAGGCTTATCTATATTACTAAAACTTTGAATACGCTTAAATTTAGATTAATAGTGAGAATGTGGGCGCGAAGGTTCATGTTCAAGAGGGAAATAGCCCTAATCCATAGCTAAGGACTGAAATGTTTGTTAAGTGCAAAGTAAGATGTGTGGAGACTATGATGGCCAGGAGGTGGGCTTGGAAGCAGCCATCCTATAATGAAAGCGTAATAGCTCACTGGCTGAGTTTTTAAATGTCGAAAATGTAAGGCTAAAATAAACATCCGAAGCTTGGGAATCCATTAGGATTGGTAGCGGAACGCACTATATAGTGTTAAGTTCGTGAGAACGATTAATTAGTGTTGATAATGCTGACATTAGTAGCGACAAGTAATGTGTAAATCATTACCGCCGTAAACTCAAGGGTTTCTCAGAAAGGTTAGACCGCTGAGAGTTAGTCGGTCTCTAATAGCGAGACGAGTGTGTACCTAGATGAGCTTGTTTTGTGATATTAATATAACTTTGTAAGTTGACTTTAAGTCTATCGAAGCACACCTCGATTAGCTTTAAGCACGTGTTGTTTTTGCGGGCGATGCGTGTTGTTAGTTGGGGTATTAAGGGCCTAGTTTACTTAAAGTGACCCATTGTTAGTTGGTCTGATGCTTAGGGTGTTTGCCAAGCCTATTTGCGCGGTGCCTCGTATTAGTTGGTATACGTTGAGTTAGCTCGATGTTGAATCTCTAGCGAGAGTGCCCGTGTCTATTAGGACGGCGGGTTGGCTTAGACTCCATGAAAAGGCTTTTTACAACTATGAAAACCGTACTAAAACCGCCACAGGTGAGTGGGTAGAGTATACTAAGGCGCTTGAAAGAATAATATTGAAGGAACTCGGCAAATTGACTCCGTAACTTCGGGATAAGGGGTACCTGGCTGGCGATACTGGCTAGGTGTTACAGAAGAGGGGGTAGCGACTGTTTACTAAAAACACAGGACTCTGCAAAATTGAAAAATGAAGTATAGGGTCTGACACCTGCCCGGTACTAGAAAGTTAATAGGATAGGTTGACGCCTTGAATTGAAGCCCTAGTAAACGGCAGCTGTAACTCTGACGGTTCTAAGGTAGCGAAATTCCTTGTCGGGTAAGTTCCGACCTGCATGAATGGTGTAACGACTTCCCCACTGTCTCCAATATTAATTCGGTGAACTTGAAATCTTCGTGCAGATGCGAAGTAAGAACGGCTAGACGGAAAGACCCCGTGCACCTTTTTCTACATCTTTACATTGTCTTTTACATTACTTATATGTAGGATAACCAGGAGCTTATGATTACTCAGCGCCAGTTGATTTATGAAGCGTTCGTGAAATACTGGTTTTCAATTAGTGTAAGAGACTTATCGTCTCGAGAAAGTGTATGGTTGGTAGTTTGACTGGGGTGGTCACCTCCTAAAGTGTAACGGAGGTGTGCGAAGTTGGGCTTGGTTCGGTTTTAATCGAATCGTATGTGTAATGGCGTAAGCCCGACTGACTGTAAGGTGGACATACCGCGCAGGGACGAAAGTCGGTCATAGTGATCCGGTGATGCTGTATGGAAAGGTCACCGCTTAACGGATAAAAGGTACGCCGGGGATAACAGGCTGATAACTCCTGAGAGCTCTTATCGACGGAGTTGTTTGGCACCTCGATGTCGGCTCATCACATCCTGGAGCTGAAGAGGGTTCCAAGGGTTCGGCTGTTCGCCGATTAAAGTGGTACGTGAGCTGGGTTTAGAACGTCGTGAGACAGTTCGGTTCCTATCTACCGTTCTATTGAAAAAATGTAAGGGCTGGATCTAGTACGAGAGGATCGATTTGGCGGTACCAATGGTTTATCGATTGTTTTTGAAAGAGCATTGTCGAGCAGCTACGTACTCATTTATAACTGCTGAAATCATATAAGCAGGAAGATAACTTATTATTTTTTTCTAAATCGTTTTAGATTAAGACGTTAATAGGTTAGGGGTTTTTAGAATCGAGAGGTTTTGCCTGCTAATACTAATAGCTAATAAAAGATACAACATTGGTAAGATTTGTTTTTTGGATTGGTTTATAATTATATCTGTTGTGAGACTTATTTGTGAGTAACATGTATGAGTATTATTTTTACTTAATATTTAAATTTTTGGTTATATTTTCGAGTCTTATGGTGGTCGTTTCTCGTAATCCCATATACTCTGTTCTTTTTTTGGTTTTAGTTTTTTGTAACGTTGCTGGCTTAGTGATCTTGTTGGGTGCTGAGTTTTTAGCGTTCGTGTTTATCGTGGTTTACGTTGGGGCAATTGCTGTATTGTTTTTGTTCGTAGTTATGATGATTAATTTTAAGATGGTGGAGGTGAGTGGTACATTGATGTCGTATTTGCCCTTGAGTGCATATATAATTGGTATCATTGCTATTGAGTTGTACTTGATATTATCATCTGAAGTTTTTTTGGGTACTGCGTTTGTTTCGTACACCTATGTGGATTGGGTTGATGTTTTTTTCGCTAAATCTAATATCGAGTCATTAGGTTTGGTTTTGTATACTCATTATGTTCTTTTATTTTTTTTATCGGCTGTTATTTTGTTGGTTGCCATGATTGGTTCAATCGTACTGACCTTGTTGAACAGAACGAATATGAAGCGCCAGGATATTTATGAGCAGGTTGTACGCTCTGCGGTGCTTGTTCGTAAGTTTAAATAGTTTGCGATAAGTTGCTTTTCATTTTTCTTGTAATTTAGTTAAGGTATAGATCAGCTGAATCTATGGAAAAAACGACTGGTGTTAATAATAAAACTTATGCTGAGCATCTAGCTGAGTTAGGCCCGGCTCGGGCCTATGAGATAGAGAAGCTCAAACGTCAGTGGGCTGCGCAAAAGCAGGATATTGAAGTTTATGAGTGGCCTTTGTATGTTTTTGGTAAGTGGCCGCGAATTTTGTACAAGAAGGTTTCCAACTTTTTTTATCATGATTCGTTTATGGGTTCTTGGAGTATAAGCGCTCTTCAGGATCTAGTGCTCACTTTAAGTGTTGCTTACTTATTGTTAGTTTTTTTGTTGTTTTTGTTTTATAAGTTGTACCGTAATTGGAGGATTCGACTTCATGAGGAGGAGCATTATATCGGTTCTTTTGATTGGTATATGCGTGATAGTAACCCGATTAGGGATTTCAAGCCTTTTTATGTTTGCTGTTTCTTGCTGATGGCTTATTTATTAGGTTTATTAGTGATTCAATTACCGGAACTTCTGCATTATTTGAAAATGTATGAGTGGCTAACCTACTATTGTGCTGTCGATCACAAGGTTACGTTCATGAATCAGCGTCAGTTTAAGGGGAATAGACCAGAGTTGATGGATCTACAACTCTCTAAAGTTAAGGCGCCAGCTCGACCAACTTTTCTCCTATATAAGCCTTGGTAGTAGGGTGTAGAGGTCTCTTCTGTTAAGTGTTGTTTGTATAGGTAAGTTTACTAGGCAAAAGGCAGTTCTCCTATTTTTAGTTGTTTTTTGGGGACATCGGTGTCGGTGAACATTACGCTAGCTCTAGAAATATTTTTTGGACTGGTTTTTCTTATAGGGGACCATTCACTTTAAAGTTTAAGTCGTTGTACTTTTCTTTTTGCTTTTTGATAGACTTGGTGTTACTGTTTGATACTTTTCTTTTGCTTTTTCTTTCCGTTCATGTGTTTGAATGGTATTTTATGTTTTACTCATGAAATGTGTTGATATGTTTAATTATTTTTTTGCATTCGGGTTTCAAGATTCAGCTTCGCCCATAATGGAAGCTATCGTAGATTTGCATAACAACATTATGTTTTATCTGATTGCTATTGTTATTTTTGTTTTTTCTATGTTAAATTTGATCATATTGAACTTTTATCACGAACAACAATTTCCTGAAAGTGAAGAGGTTATTGAACATCGTATTTCTATGTTCAAGAGTAATCGAGTTGTACATGGAACTACCCTTGAAGTAGTTTGGACAATTACTCCTAGTATTATTCTTATGTTTATTGCTGTTCCGTCGTTTGCGCTTTTGTATTCGATGGATGAAGTTATTGACCCGTCTATAACATTGAAAGTAGTTGGTCATCAGTGGTATTGGTCTTATGAATATTCAGATTGTAAGAAACCGGTAGATATCGACAGTAAAGAATATGTTGGTAATGTAAGCTTTGATAGTTATATGGTTGCCGATGAAGACTTACGTTTTGGTGAGTTTAGACTTTTGGAAGTTGATAATGACGTTGTGTTGCCTATTGATACCCATATCCGCGTGTTGATTACATCTGCTGATGTTCTTCATAGCTGGGCAGTTCCGGCGTTGGGTGTTAAGATGGATGCCGTTCCAGGTCGTTTGAATCAAGTTTCTCTTTTTATAAAACGACACGGTGCTTATTACGGCCAATGTAGTGAATTGTGTGGTGTGAATCATGGTTTTATGCCGATTTGTGTGCACGCAGTAACTATGAAGCAGTATTTACTTTGGTTAAAATCTGTTCGAGATTAGGTTATTATTAGTTGAGTCTTACTTTTGTTTTCGATGGGACCAACGTATGTGCCAAGTGTAGTGGATTTTTTCGAAATTAGTCTAATCGTTTTCCTGCTTGGTTTTTGGGGGTTGTTTGCGGTTAGAAAGAACTTGATTATGATTCTTATTGCTATAGAATTAATGTTGTTGTCGGTTAACATGAATTTTGTTATTTTTTCAACGTTTATTGATGATATAATTGGTCAAGTTTTTGCTCTCTCAGTTTTGACTGTAGCTGCTGCTGAGTCGTCTATTGGTTTGGCCATCTTGGTAATTTTTTACCGTATAAGAGGTGTGATTTCAATTGATTTCGCTGGTTTTTTGAAAGGTTAATTTTAAATTAAGGTTGTATTTTTGTTAGTAATGTATCTTCTTATCGTATTTTTACCTATTATAATATTTGTTTTGTCTTCATTGTACGCGAAAGCGTTTGGAAGATTTTGGGCTTCTTTGATAAATGTAGCGGCAGTTGCTATCGTGTTCTTTTTATCGCTGTTTGCATTTTATGAAGTTATACTTTGTGGTGCTGTTGTTACAATTGATTTGTTCAATTGGTTCGTTTTTGAGGGGGTATGCGTGAGCTGGGGATTTTTGTTTGATTCGTTGACGGTGTCAATGTTGCTTATTGTTACCTTGGTTTCGTCACTCGTACATTTGTATTCGCTTGATTATATGAGCGGTGATCCACATTTGAATCGTTTTTTAAATTATTTGACACTTTTCACGTTTTTTATGATTGTTCTTGTAACCTCGTCTAACTACTTGCAACTTTTCGTTGGCTGGGAAGGGGTTGGATTGGTTTCTTATTTGTTGGTTAACTTTTGGCATACACGTATTCAGGCTAATAAGGCTGCGTTGAAGGCTATTTTGGTTAACCGGGTTGGTGATTTCTTTTTCTTTTTTGGTATGGTGACTGCATTAATGTTGTTTAATTCTTTGAATTACGAAGTTGTATTTTCATTGTTGCCGTTTTACGTGAATGATAAGGTATTTCTTTTTGGTACTGAGTTTAGTACTTTAAGTTTAATCTCGTTGTTTTTTTTCCTGGGTGCTGTTGGTAAATCTGCTCAGTTGGGGCTTCATACTTGGTTGCCTGACGCAATGGAAGGACCTACTCCAGTTTCAGCTTTGATCCATGCTGCAACAATGGTAACTGCGGGTGTATTTTTGTTATTGCGGTCTGCACCGTTAATTGAATACTGCCCAAGTATTTTAGATTTGATGGTTATTGTAGGTGGACTCACTGCATTTGCAGGGGCATCGATTGGTCTTTTCCAGGATGACTTGAAAAAGATTATTGCATATTCAACTTGTAGTCAATTGGGTTATATGGTTTTGGCGTGTGGTGTATCTGCGTATAATGTTAGCTTGTATCATTTAGTTAACCATGCGTTTTTTAAAGCCTTACTATTCTTATCTGCTGGTTGCGTTATCCACTCTATGTCGAATGAACAAGATATGCGCCGTATGGGTGGATTAAGAGTTTTGCTGCCAATTTCGTACGTTATGCTGCTTATAGGTTCGTTGTCGTTGATGGGTTTTCCGTTTTTTACCGGTTTCTATTCGAAGGATGCTCTTTTGGAGGTTGTGTTTGTTAGTACTTCTACATACGCGGATGTGGCATATGTTTTAGCTCTATCGACCGCTGCTATTACAGCATTTTACTCTTTTCGACTTCTTTTCATAACTTTTTTCGGTAAGCCGAGTGGACGTAAAGTTGTGTATGAGCATTGTCACGAGTCGTCTACTAATATGTTAGTTAGCTTAGTGGTTTTGGGTGTTTTTAGTGTTTTCGCTGGTTATATGCTTAAAGATATTTTTATTGGTTTAGGCTCACCTGCATGGATAAACGCATTTGGTTCTGGTATTATACACCAACCATTATTTGACGCTGAATATATTTTGCAGGTTTTTAAGATGCTGCCAGTAATCGTTAGTTTAGGTGTTGTTTTTTTTGCGATGTACTATGAAGCTGTGTATTATTTTTTCAATGGTAATGTAACTTTTGTTAACGCTCGTGCGCTTCCTTATTTGCTGAGCTTTAGACTTTGGGGTATTGTAAGCCCACGCTGTGCTGAAGTTGCAAATGACCTATATACTTTTGGAATGAGTAATCCCTCGGAATATGATACAGTTAATACTCGGTACGCTCGAGAGTCTGTTTATAACTTTTTCGCTAAGAAATTGTATATTGATATTATATATAATAAGTATGTAAGTTTCGGTGTGTTGAAGTTCTCATATGAGGTATTGAAGCGAGTAGATCGAGGTTTGTTTGAGCACGTTGGTCCTACTAGTGTGGTGAATTACGTGTATTCTTTTAATCGAATGGTGTCCGGATTGCAATCTGGCCCTATTTATATTTATTTGGCTCATATGGTTTTGGGTCTGGTTGTTCTATTATCATTCTTGTATAGTAGTGTGTATTTGTCCGTTTATTTTGATGATTATGTTATAGTTTTGGTTTATTGCTTGTTGTCATTGAATTCGGTGAAATATTTTTACTATGGTGGACGTAGAAAAGTTGATTAATAATAGTTCTAAGGGTACAAAAGTAAAGCGCGAGGTACCTTTTGTTTCGTGTACGCGCGAAGAGTTTGCTCAGCAGTATGATGCTGATTACTATGATTTTTTTGCGAATCTTGCTGATGACTTGAAGTTTGATCCGTCGAATCCTAATCTCGAGGGTGAAACTTTAGTACTTGATGACATTCCAGTTTACGATTATCGGATGCAGGTTCGGGCTCGTGTATTGTATGATACTGAGTTGTTTATGTATAAAGTAACCTCTACTGAGGTTATCCCTTTGAGTAAGCTGACTCCAGAGGAAATGGTTGAATACGAGATTTCTGAAGAGCGGGTTGTGCAATCGAAAGAAAAGGTGAGTCGAGGTGAACCGGAAGAAATGGTTCCGGTTCACCGCGTTTTCCCACGTGTTGGTATTCGGCTCTTGGGCGATTTCTTTAAAAAGGGATTTATTCATTACGATATGGTAGGTAAGCGGCCGTATGCTGCTGCTTTAGGTGAAGCGTATACTTTTTCTGATGGATTTTTAACTCCGGATGAGTATATGTCTACTTCGACATTGTGGCAGTTAGGTACACGGACTCGGGATAAGACAAATCGACTTCGGTATAAAGACACTAAGTTTGGTGCGGAGTGGGAACGTTACCGGAAAAGACGAGTAGAACTTTTTGGTTTGTATACAAGATATACACCTAAGGTTTTGGCCAAGGCTAAGAAGTGTTTTGAGGAAATACCTGGGTTCTCGGTTGATTCATATTGTCCGCGCGGCTTTAATGAGGCTTTGCTCTTTTTTCATGTGTATGGTCCGCCTGCTGCGACTTGTAAGGATCATCGAAAAATACGTTTGTTTTTTGCTTGTTTAGTGTCGGGATTCTATTACGAACGTGATACGCTGATGGGCTTTGGTCAGATATTTTTTGAGCGTCGGTTGCTTATGACTCAGGGGTTGTTTGATGTGGGTTCGGCGTCTTCGGAGTATGATAGTATGTTTCGACGTAAAGGTTTGGTTCGTCGTACTTGGGGCCGTGTATTGAATGCTGTTAAAAATGGGTTTAGTCGTGTGTCCGTTGGCCCTCGAAGATTGTTTAAGCGCGTTTCGAATTTAGCTGTTTTGGAACGGCTTAAATACTTTCTGAACAATGTCGATTTGATAAGTATAAGATATGTCTTAAAGATCTATGCACGTATTGTTAGACCTCATATTTTTCCTTGGATCTTTTCGCCCTTTCGAAGTTGGCGTTCGCATCAGTGGAAGCTTGTTCCTCCTTGGCTTGAAGTTTATTTGTTGGCTATTTATATTCTTTTTGTTGAGATTTATTGGGATGCGCGTTCTTGGTTGAACTCTGGGGATGAAGAAGATGTTGAGACCCATTCAGATGGTGATGATATCTGGTGGTATTATCTTACTGAGATTCCTATGGAGTTTTTATATGATATAGTTTACTTTAATGTTATGTTGGTACTAAGACCGATTTTGGATTTCTTTGTAAACTATCCGTTTTGGTTTTTTGTTGCAAAGACGAGTGGCTTAACTGTGAACGTTCACATTATGTGGAATAACTTTTGGCACAGAGTGCTTACGTTTGGTAATAGAGATAGTAAAGTTCGAGGTAGATGGTGGAAAATTCCTGTTATACTTGTTCGTAATTTGATTATGTTCACTATTGGTTTTTACGTGTTTTTGTTTTTAGCATTCTATGTGAATTTTATTGTGTGTATAGACGCTTTACAGCCGTATATATTTTTCTCGCTTTACTCAACTGAAGTACATACTGTTTATATTACGGCTGTGTTTATATTCGTTTTGCGCTTTTTTGGACCGAATTCGATCCGGGACCTTATGCGAGATGAGTTTACTTGGGATGACTGGTTGAACCTTCTGTACGCTGAGTTGCATTTAGCGTATAACGTTTCGCCGTACAATATGCCAACAACTGCTTGGTATCCTGAAGGTATTGAAGAGTTTTCGGATGCATATTCTACGAAGGATATTGGGTTTTCTCGCGATAAGGTTTCATTGGCGTACATACATTCAAATCTTATGCCTTATACGTATGCGCATAAGCATAATGTTGTTAGTGCGCGTGAAGATCTTGCCGCTTATGGTGATGATTACAAGCTTATGGAAGAGTGGAAGCGCTCTAAAGCTTAAAATCATCGGGGCGAAGATTGCTTTTTTATTAGTTTACTAGTGAGTGAGGACAAGTGTTTTTAAGCTTGCCTTCCTTGTTGTCATTTAAATTACTTTTCGGTTGAGTTTGGATCGAGAACGTACGACTGTTGTTCTTTAGTTTCATCATTTTTATTTTTGGTTTGTAGAGATTTAATTTTTGGGTTCATGTTTGGAAGTCCTTTTTTGAGAATGTGGTTACTTTTTGCGTGGAAGCTGGTATTGATGATGGTTATCTACTTGTATGGGGCATTTTCGGTTGCGGCCATGTTTTTGCTTTTTTTGTACAGTATGTATTTATATTATGGTTTAAGCTTTTATGTTTTGTTTGAGGAAGGTGAAGCGGTTCCGTGGGAAGACGCGCGTGACGCGTTGATTGAAACCGGAAAAACTTTTGGATGGTTCATCTTTTTATTTGTGTTTTTGTTTGTTACAGATTACTATTATATAAAGGAGATCTTTTTTTATGACAATTTAATGTTTTGGCTGTTTGGGTTTCCAGTGGCCGGATTACTTTGTATTTTGTTTACAGATGAGGACGACGTGAATCTTATACGTTATCATGCGTTGGCGTATTCTCTGATTACTTTTGTGTTGTCTGTGTTTCTATTCTATGAGTATTTGTCTTCTCAATTACTTTATGATCATCGGTTCTGCTCAAAACTGTTTGATGCGCCTCTGTTTATGAACGTTGAGTATGCACTATCTATTGATGGGTTAAATATTTGGTTCGTGTTGTTGACCACTTTTTTGTTTCCGTTGGTTGTTATGGTTAGTTGGGAGACAGTACAGAAGCGCGCGAAGCTGTTTTTTGCGTTACTTTTGTTTCTTGAATTTTTGTTGTTGAACGTTTTCTGTGCAGAAGAGTTAATGGTTTTTTACGTTATGTTTGAGGCTTCCGTTATTCCTATGTTTCTGCTAATTGGTTTGTGGGGCTCTACCGATCGACGTATTTATGCATCGTTTAAGTTTTTCTTTTATACTTTGGTTGGCTCTATATTGATGTTTACCTTAGTTCTATGGCTTTACTTTAGTTTTGGTACTACCAATATGGGTTATCTTCTGAGCGTTCGTTTTTCGTTTTTTACACAAGTACTTGTGTTTATCGCGTTCTTCTCGTCTTTTGCGGTTAAGGTTCCGATGACGCCAGTGCATCTTTGGTTGCCAGAGGCGCATGTTGAAGCCCCAACTGGTATTTCTGTGTTGTTGGCGGGTATTTTGTTGAAGACTGGTGGGTATGCTTTTATTAGATTTGTACTTCCTTTGTGTTTTGATGCTGCACAATTTTTTTCTCCGTTCATTTATGTTTTGAGTATTGTGGCCGTTGTCTACGGATCTTTGGTTGCTATCGTTCAGACTGACTTGAAAAAGATGATCGCGTATTCGTCTGTGGCTCATATGAATCTGGCAATGATAGGTATATTCTCAGGTAGTTTGGCTGGGTTACAGGGTTCACTGTATCTTATGTTGACTCACGGAATTGTTTCGTCTGGGTTGTTCGTTTGTGTAGGGGTTCTGTACGATCGCTATCATACACGTATAATTCGTTACTATGGTGGATTGGTATCATTTATGCCGTGGTTTGCATTGCTATTTGTTATGCTGGTGCTGGGTAACATTAGTTTTCCGGGTACTGGTGGTTTTGTTGCTGAATTTATGTTGTTATTTGACATTTTTGCGAAAAATGCTCTTGTTGCTCTTTTAGCCGGTTTGGGTATGATACTAGGTGCGGTTTATACTGTTTGGCTTTACAATCGTGTTATGTTTGGATATGTTGGTTCCAATATAAGTCATTATGCAGACCTAAACTTTCGTGAATTTTTCGTGTTATTAGTTCTTGTAGTCATTATGATTTTTATGGGCGTTTATCCTAGTATCTTTTTGGAGTTTGCTAATCCCAAACTTATTTGGATAAACGAGTTGATACGTACTAGATTTATTTAAGGAATAGAGTGTAGTAGCCATGTTTTTGAATGAATTTAAGTTTTTATTGCCGGAGATTTATTTGTTCTTCGTTATTGTGTTTTTGTTTGTGAGCTGTATGTTGTTTGATAACTATGCGTTGTTTCGATCTCATAAACTTGATTTTGTAAAGATACATATTAATTTGGCTATATTGGCCTTAGTGTTTCTGCTTTTTATAATAGCTAATCTATTTGGTACTGAGTATCTAATATTTAATGGTTTACTGTATGGGAATTTGTTTACTCTTGTTACTAAATTTTCTTTAACTTTGGTTATTATTTCGATTTTGGCTAGTACTGCGGCTTACTACAGAGCGAATTTTAATGGATATGAGTTTATTTTGTTGTTTCTGGTTAACCTGCTTGCGATGTTCTTTATGGTTTCTAGTTCTGATTTTTTGAGCTTGTTCTTTTCTATCGAATTGCTTAGTTTGTCGGTTTATATACTAACGGCTTACAAACGGGATTCGCTGTTGTCTACTGAGGCGGGTTTAAGATATTTTATATTGAGTGCATTTATTTCATCACTGTTAGCATTTGGTATTAGTTTGGTGTACTTTGTTTACGGTTCGACCAATTTTGTAACTATCAAACTGATTTCTGCTTCGTGTGGTTTTGAGCTTGTAGAACAGAATACTGTTCTTTTTTATGGTTTTATTTTTATATTGTCCGCGTTTTTGTTTAAATTGTCGTCTTTTCCGTTTCATTTTTGGACCCCTGATGTATACGAAGGCGCGCCGTTACCAGTTACTAAGTTCTTGGCAACTGGACCGAAGCTGGTTATCGTTTCAGTTTTAATTAAACTTCTAGGTGATGTATTTAGCCTGTTCCAACATTATACTTTTGGATTATTACTATTTAGTGGTATAGCTACTATAGTAATTGGTACATTAGGTGGTTTGTTTCAGGTTAAGGTTAAGCGTCTGCTAGCTTACAGTACCATAGCTAACATGGGTTATATACTGATTGCGTTGGCTTTAGGAACTTCTGCTGGATATGCAGCTGCGTTGTTGTATACATATGTGTACGTAATGCTTAGCTTGGGTTTGTTTTCTGCGTTGCTTTCGGTTGTTAGCAGTACTGGCCATACGATCCATGATTTGAGCGAGCTTCGGTTGTTGCACATGAAGAAATTCGTTTCTATAACCTTTTTATTTTGCTTGTTTTCTTTGGCGGGTATACCACCCTTAGCTGGGTTTTTTAGTAAATTTTATTTACTTTATCCGTTGGTGTCAGATGGCTTTTACTATCTAGTTATGCTTATTGTTCTTTTGAGTATAGTTAGTGCTGGTTATTATATGCGCTTAGTTAACGTAGTGTTTTTCGGAACATTAGATGATTGTTTTGTGTTTTTACGAAAAGTTAGTCGTATTTCTATGTATGCGATTTCCGCTGTATTTTTGATCAACCTAAGTTTTGTGTTTCTTATTAGACCTGTGTGGTTTTTTATGGAATTGCTAGTACAGTCTATATTTTTTTAAGGAAGTATAATAATATAGTACATGCGGTTAATAAAGATTGATTTTGATAAGGTTAGATCGTTTAAGTCACCTACTACTAATTTTGTAGTAGCAAATTTGGGGTCGTATAGTAGGAATTCTAAGTTGTCGATGCATGTTTTTAGCTTGGACTTCAAGCGTACAGCTTTAGAGTTAGACAAAGGTGCGAATATAAAGCTGAGCGTGCCTCTAGTTCGTTTGGTACGTAGCTTGCTCTAGTTTCTTGTTTATAAATTACGAGGAGAATGGGATTCGAACCCATGTATGTTGGAAACATAATTAGTTTAGCAAACTAACGCTTTAAACCACTCAGCCATCTCCTCTATGTTACAAAAGTATATTGTTTTATTTTTATGAAGAAAAAAAGAAGTTTGATCACTCGATCGTTGAACAAGGTTTTGCTTGCCCGTCGACGAAAGTTTGAACTGTTAGGTTTGAGACGAGGTTTACCAAAGACTCAAAGACACGTTATAGTGAAACGTGAGGAAAAGCGTTTAAGACATAAGCTTTTCCTTTACCGTTTTTCGTATAAACGGTTTCGATGGAACTTTGTTAAGCTGCGTCGTTTTATTGGTGCTAAAGGCCAACGCTTTAAGCGTATCTTGGCGCGCATTCATAAGCGTGTAGTGAGGCCACGAGAGGTACGACGTTTGACTTATACTTTGGATGAGCCTAAGGAGTACTTTTTACCGTATCCTGCGCATATTTCAAATAAATCTGCGGGGGTCGTTTATAGACTTAATCCTGAGTTTAAGACATTTGAAAATGTACGAGTGTTACGTCGTAGTTATGAGTTCAAGTTTGGTTCATTTAAGTTTAGTCATTTGTTTATGGTCCGGGCTTTTGTGTCCTCTTTTAGTCGTGCTTGGAATCCCCTGTTTTTTCGTTTTATACTGGGAAGTAGACACCGAAAGTTTACTATTTTAAATCACTTGACTGTGTACTTTGCCTTGAAGCGAAACTTTTTCTTTTTGCGTGAAGTATTAGCTTGTGGTGGAAAATTTTTAATATTGAACCCCGCCGCCCCTAAACGATTTACGTATGAGCCAATGGGTTTGGTTACCAATACTTGGGTACCTGGTATGTTGACGAATACATTTGCCTTGCAGAGAATTTCTTTGGTAAATCAAATTAAGTTCTTTTTACCCGTTGGTCTTATATACATGTCTAATCAGTTGAAACTTACATCGTTTTTGCTTGAAGCGAAGAAGTTACGTATGCCTATATTTGCGTTTGTTGAAAGTTATTTTGCTAATTGGATAGTAGACTACCCTATGGTGACTTCGACCGCTCCCGCAGTTTTGGAGTATTATCAGTTTTTCTTTAATACGTTGTATGGTTCGGTTTACAATTTTATGGCTTATCGATATGCTATTGGTAGAGATGAACTTGCTACTAATGATAGCATTTTTAAACGTCGTGTGCGATTGCTACGTAGACGTAATATAGCTTTCTTGCGTTCGTACTTGAAGTCGATGCGCATGGAAATTGAACGACCTAAAACTAAGGAAGAAGAAGATCGTATTAAGTTTATCCGTGACCGTGTCGATTTTTTGACTGGGAAGTCAAAAAATGTTCAGCGTAAGTTCGAGAATAAGCGTAAACCTTTCGGTAAGAATAAACAGGCCTTCAAGCATAAGAAGGTTAAGTTTAGAAAACCGCAAATTGGGTCCTCTAAGCAACCGGTTTCCATGTTTAGGACCAAGTAGTTTCCACTATCGGATTTGAACCGATACTAACTTAGTTAATTAGATTTTAAGTCTAACGCGTCTACCAATTCCGCCAAGTGGAATTTGTTTGTTTATGGTTCTGTTATGCCGGGAAGTGGAATCGAACCACTGCAGTAAGCTTTTCAGGCTTATACTCTACCATTGAGCTATCCCGTTAAAAAAGAAGAGTTTTGAGTAAAAATAGTTAAATTTTTTGTATGGGTTTGACGTGGAATTCTAGAACTTTTCGTCTTTACGAGAATGATTTATGGGGTACTTTAGTGCTTTCTTATAAACCTTCTCGTGTTTTAAATCATCTTGTATTGCTTTATAAGTCTACCAAGAGATTTAAACGCAAATTGTTTTTCAAGAAGCTTAAAAAGATAAAATCGCAAAAACCGGTTTTTGATCTTGGTTTGCTGGTTGATCAGAGTGTTTATGTTCGTCGTTTTAGCCGTTTGAGACATAAGTCCAAAAAGTTTCGTCGGCGTGAGAGTGGTTTGAAGTACATTGTGGATTATACCGAAACTAAACCGTTTGATAGATTGTTTGCGCGTTCTCGACGTCGTTCGTTTTTGAGCCAGCTTATGTTGGGGTTTAGAAAATTTAAGAAGTTTTATAGCAATATGACAGCTCGCCAGTTTTCAGTGGTGCTTAGACAAGTAAGAACTGTATCTGCGGCTGGTGATAATTTGCGTAATCTTGTTAGTCGTTTGGAGAGTCGATCGGATATGGTTTTGTATCGGTCAGGATTGGCGACTTCGCCATTTATGGCACGCCAGTTGTTGTCTCACAAGCACGTGTGTCTTAACTTTACTAACCGATTGAAATTTGCGTTTCAATCGGTTAGTAAAGGTGATCTGGTTTTGATTAGTCCAAGACTTGTTGATTATTTTTCGAAATTGAAATTAATTTATTTAAAACGGTTTTACGTTGGTCGAAAAGTGCGTGTAGTTCAATTTTATTCTCCAGATTACTTGGAGACGGATTATCGTACTTTTTCTTCTAGCTTAATAGCTGACATTTTGTTTAAGCGGTTGTTTTTTCCGTTTAAAGTTGACAGTCGTCAGATTGAGTGGTTTGTTCATAAGGCTTAATTGTTGAAGTCGGTTAGGCTACTTATTCTAGAGGTTTGGGCTGGTTTGAGACCTGCTTGATATAGATTGGTTAGTGGGGTTTGACAATTTAGTGCTCTTTAGCTAATCTTTCTTATTTTATATAAAGTTAATAATTTCGTGGTTATGGATATTCGTTTGGAGTGTTGTAAATTGTTGGGTGCTGGTATGGCTACTATTGGTCTAGTAGGTGCAGGTGCTGGAGTTGGTATCGTTTTCGGTTCTTTGATCAACTCAGTTGCTCGTAATCCTAGTTTGAAAGGTGAATTGTTTCGTTTTGCTATTTTGGGTTTTGCACTTACTGAAGCAGTAGGTTTGTTGGCTCTTATGATGGCTTTTTTGATCTTGTTTATGTAAGGTTGAGCCCTACATAACTACTATACAGTAGAGAGGTATGGCGGAATTGGTAGACGCGTGCGATTTAGGATCGTATTGATTACTCAGTAAGGGTTCAAGTCCCTTTACCTCTACTTAGTCAAAAAGCTGTTCATTATTATTTTTATTTTTGGCCTCCTTGTTTTTCAACAAGAGGTTGGTTCTTAATGTATGATATCCTAAACGATATCATACATTAAGAAGTTTGTCAATTCAAATGTATGTAGAGCATTTTGCCTGCTGAATAGACATTTTTAATTTAAAATAAGTTTATTTGAAGAAATTAGCATGAAGAACATAAACCCGGACGTTGGATTGTTTAGTTTTAAGAAATTCTTCTTAGTATTAGGAAGTTTAATTTCATTTTTATCTATTAGCTCGATGGTGTATGTTTATGTAACTGGTTTAAGAACTGAACTGTATTCTATCGAATTGTCAGACATATTGATTGAGTATTCAGTAAGCGTACAACTCATTATCTTTTTGTTTTTAGTGGCTAATAGTGCATTTTTGGTATTTGGTGTTCTTGAATTGAGGGGGTATGAGATCGTGTATCGCGTGCCGTGGTATGTGCGGTATGTTGGAACACTTTTTCTTGCGCCCTTTTCAGGTATTTCGATGTTCTTACTAGTTGTACGACTTGCTGCGATGGAATCCTTATTTTTGGACCATGTGCCGCTTACACCCTTAATTTGGATTAAACGAAACTGGGGTTTGGATGAGCGGATGGAGTATGTGAGAGCGTACTTCACAACTATTGGTGTGGATGTCGAACAGGTTCAGGAGGCGGTGAAGTATGTTGATCCTGATTTTGTTCGAAGCCTGGCTGGTTGCGGTACTTCTATAAGTGAAGTTGGGTATGCTTGTAACGGGTATATCCTAGAATTGAAGCGTTTGCAGGAGGTGAACATTAGCGTGCCGTGGTATTCGAAATTTCAGACTAAAGTTATTAACATATTTTCCAATGCTGATAGTACTGGTATATGGGATTATGTTGTTGCGCACCCGTATTGGGCGTTAGGCGCTGCGGCTTTCTTGGGATTGGTATTATACCGTTCGTTTTCGTCTACTGTAGCTGTGGGTTCTCAAGTTTTAACTTCTGATCAGAAGTTGGCAATTTTGGCGCGAGCTGCTGAAAAACACGAAGCTCAACTTCAGAGTATTGTTGAGGATATTGCTCAATTGAAAGGCGGCGCTCTTCCGCGGGCTACTATTGGCGCTTTGCATAATTTGTCAGTAATTTTGGCTTCAAACCCAGAAGTACTTGATCAATTGGCAGCGTTAGCACGACCCCACCATATGGCGGGGTTAGCAGCAGCTCGTCGGGCGGTAGAGCTTGCTGCTAACAGTGCGAGCGGTACTCGATAGGAAGACATATTTGAAGAATTACCATGAAGCATAGTGATTCTCAGAGTGACTTGTATCTTATATCACTTAGTCACGGTGATGCCTCTTCTACCGATAATTTAACGAATATTAATGCAGGCACTTTAAGCGTTGCAGCGCCGGCTGAGGGGATGCAGGAAGTGGTAGAAAGTGTAACAACCGCCCCAAGTGGTCTGGATGTGGCTGTTACAGGTACTGAAGTTGGTGGTAGTGTTACGAATGGACTTAGTCTTATGGATGAGGAGTTAGCGGAAGCGCTTAGAGGCATACAAGCGTCTGGTTCTAGTGATAGTTCAACGGCGGTGAGCTCTAACTTACTTGGCGGTCTTAGTTGGTCGAATTTGGTTATTGGGTTAGGATTGCTTGGAGCCGGTTTAGCTGCTGGTTGGTATTTATTTACCCCAGGTTCTGCTACGGGTTTGACAGTAACTAGTTTTATTCCAAGGTTGCCTTTTCCAGATAGTTTTCCACCTCATTATACCTCTTCCGCCTATTCCTAAAGATCCTCAAAAGGTACCTACTGGTAGAGGCCCATTATTTCCAATAGTAGTTAATTTAAATATTAATTTTATTATTTGGATATTCGCAAATATGGGCTTTTTTCGCTACATTAGAAAACCGCGATAATAGCATTTTTAGCTTTGGTGTTTAATTGGTTTTTTTTTGTGTTGATTTGTTTAATTATTTCCCACTGGTATGGCGGAATTGGTAGACGCGTGCGATTTAGGATAGCACTTTAGAGGTTCGAACCCTCTTGCCATTTATTATTTTATATTATTATTATAGAAATTATTTTTTTGCCATGAAACATTTTTTGGAGCAATTTTCAGAGCAGTTTAAAAGTATGACAACTTTTGAAAAGACTGTGTATATATATGTTGTTATTTCAGTTGGTTATACAAGTTATTCTATTGGAGTTTATTCAGTTATATTATATAGATACCTATGCGCTTAGTAAAGTCTAATTTTCTAGTTAAAGCTATTTATTATGCGGGTATAAATCACACAACCCCTCCAAATTTGACCTATTTTTGGAATTTTGGTTCTCTTGCATTGTTGTGTTTGGTGATCCAAATTGTGACAGGAGTTATTTTGGCTATGCATTATACTTCGGATATTACTTTAGCATTTGCTTCTGTTGAACATATTATGCGTGATGTAAATAGCGGATGGTTGGTTCGCTATATGCACTCGAATGGTGCATCGATGTTTTTTATTGTTGTGTATATTCACATTTTTCGTGGTTTGTTTTATACTTCATATGTTAAGCCGCGCGAATTGGCTTGGGTGTTAGGTGTTGCGATTTTATTGTTAATGATTATTACTGCTTTTATGGGGTATGTATTACCATGGGGTCAGATGAGCTTTTGGGGTGCTACTGTTATTACTAATTTGGTTTCAGCAGTTCCGTTCGTTGGAAAAGATATTGTGTATTGGTTGTGGGGTGGTTTTTCTATTGATAATGCTACCTTGACTCGGTTTTTTGCTTTGCACTATTTGATGCCGTTTGTGATTTTGGGCTTGGTTATTTTGCATGTTATCTTCTTGCAACATGCTGGGTCAAACAATCCTCTAGGTATCAATTTCATTGTTGATTCTGTGCCGTTTTCTCCTTATTATATTATAAAAGACGTTTATGGTGTAGTTTTATTTGCGATTTTTTTCGCTTTGTTCTTGTTCTTTATGCCTAATTTGTTAGGTCACCCTGATAATTACATTATGGCTAATCCGTTGGTAACCCCAGCGCATATTGTTCCTGAATGGTATTTTTTACCGTTCTATGCAATTTTGCGTGCGGTACCAGATAAATTGTTTGGAGTAATTGCATTGTTATTTGCGATTGTGGTGTTATTTTTTCTTCCGTTTTTTGTTAATACCGAAGTTCGTTCGATGAAATTCCGACCGATTTCTCAATTCTTCTTTTGGTTTTTAGTTTTTGATTGCTTTTTGCTTGGTTGGATTGGTGGTAAACCTGCTGAAGCTCCTTTTGTTCAGGTAGGTCAACTTCTATCTGTTTATTATTTTGTATATTTCCTGATAATTTTGCCGAGCGTGGAGCGCTTGGAAGCATTCTTTTGGACTAACTCTGCGTATTTGAGCTCGTTTAAAAAGTAACCTTAGCCGTTACAGTTAGTTTTTGGTTTAGTGAGTGACAAGTGGCCGAGCGGTTTAAGGCACCGGTTTTGAAAACCGAGGTTTTGTGTTTGCAAACAAGGGTTCAAGTCCCTTCTTGTCCTTTTTCTGATGTTTTTATGGTAGAGTTTACATGGGGATGTAATTTAATTGGTAAAATGATTGATTTGCATTCAGTTATTAAGGGTTCAAGTCCCTTCATCTCCATTTGTACCTCGTTTATCCTAAGTACGTAATGGTCTCCTCTCCGGTATTCTCAATTACCACAAGTTTGGGTTCGTTTGATTGTGGTGAATGTTTAATTTTTTGTGTTTTTTGGTGTTTTTTCATCTATTTTTAGAGTAATTTTTCACAGGTTCTGGGTGATGTGGAAGTTGGCTTTTGGTTATGATTGTTTTGACTAGAGTTTTATTTGCAAATGTGGTTTCTAAAAAACCTAAGGCTAACAATGTTTCACGTGGTGCTGAAGATAAAGTTAAAAAAGATTCTGAAAGTGCTGGACGTTTGTTAAATTGGGCGTCTTCACGTGCTGCTTCTAGTAAGAAGTATACTGGTGAAGTTATTTCGATTGGTGATGGTATCGCTCGTGTAGAAGGTTGTCCAGATGTAATGGCTGGTGAATTGTTGACTTTCCCAGGCGGTATTACCGGTATGGCTTTGAACTTGGAGAATGGTGTGGTTGGAGTTGTTGTTTTCGGTGATGATGAGCAAATTAAAGAAGGTGCTCTAGTTATGAGAACCAAGAAACTTTTTACTGTACCGGTTGGTGAAGTTCTTTTGGGTCGTGTAGTTGATCCTTTGGGTAATCCAATTGATGGTATGGGTCCGTTGAATGTTGAATCAGTAGATTTCAAACGTATTGAGGTTAAAGCTCCTGGTATTCTTCGACGTAAATCAGTACACGAACCTGTTCAAACTGGTATCAAATCTATTGATAGTTTGTTGCCTATTGGTCGTGGTCAACGTGAACTTATTATTGGTGATCGTCAAACTGGTAAAACTGCGATTGCAATTGATACAATTATTAACCAAAAAGAAGTTAATTCAGTTGATTTAGTTAATAAATTGTATTGTATTTACGTTGCTATCGGTCAGAAGCGTTCTACCGTAGTTCAGTTGGTTGAAGCTTTGAAAAAAACTGGTGCGATGGATTATACTATCATAGTTGCAGCTACTGCTTCTGATGCTGCTCCTCTTCAATATTTGGCTCCTTATAGTGGTTGTGCTTTGGGTGAGTACTTTCGTGATAAAGGTCAACATGCTTTGATTATTTATGATGATCTAAGTAAACAAGCTGTAGCGTACCGTCAAATGTCATTGTTGTTGCGTCGTCCTCCTGGTCGTGAAGCGTATCCTGGTGACGTATTTTACTTGCACTCTCGTTTGTTGGAACGTGCTGCTAAAATGTCTGACAAGGATGGTAAAGGTTCTTTGACTGCATTGCCAGTTGTAGAAACTCAAGCTGGTGATGTATCAGCGTATATTCCTACTAACGTAATTTCTATTACTGATGGTCAGATCTTTTTGGAAACTGAATTGTTCTATCGTGGTATCCGCCCAGCGATTAATGCTGGTTTGTCAGTTAGTCGTGTTGGTTCTGCGGCTCAATTGAAAACTATGCGAAAAGTTTCTGGTTCATTGAAACTTGAACTTGCTCAGTTCCGAGAGATTGCTGCTTTTGCGGAATTTGGTTCAGATTTGGATGACGCTACTCGGTTCTTGTTGAATCGTGGTCAACATTTGACTGAATTGTTGAAACAACCACAATTCTCGCCTTTGCCAGTTGAAAAACAAATTCTTAGCGTTTTTGCTGGTACCAATGGTTATTTGGATGCGATCCCTACTCCATTGGTTGGTGGTTTTGAGAAAAAGGTTCATGAGTTCGTTGCTAAATCTAAGTTGTTTTCTCCTATTGTTAACAACACAAAAGTGAACTTGAATCCTTCTTCTTTGCATTATTTGTTTAAACATTTTATGTCATTTTATCACATCTAGGCCAACGGGTTTAGTATGTTTATAAATATGTGTATGGTTGAGAATACCGGAGAGGAGACCATTACGTACTTAGGATAAACGAGGTTCTTATGTGTAAGCCGATTTTTTAGATCGGGTTTTTGATATGTGTTGGAAGTAGTTTAGTTGGTAAAATGTTAGTCTCCAAAACTGAAGTCAAGGGTTCGAGTCCCTTCTTCCTTGATTGGTTATTTTTGATTAGGGTTTGGTTTTTAATGGATTTGTCGTTTCGTCTAACTTTATTTACATGGGTGTAAAGAGTTCGATAAAGCTATTTGTTCCGGCCTTAGAGGCGAAATCGGGTCCCCCATTAGCACCTATTTTAGGACAACATCAAGTGAATTTGATGGAGTTTTGTAAAGAATTTAATAAGGTTACAGCGGGTTGGGCTGCTGGAGTACCGTTGCCTGTTAAGATTCAAAAACTAGAGTCGAATAAGTTTAAACTTAGTGTTAAATCGCCGACTTTGTGCTTTTTGATAGCACAGGCTGCCTCGGGCGGTACTGGTGGTGTGGATATTGTAAGTGTTAATGCGCTTTATGATGTGTTGCGCTTTAAGTCTAAATTTTTGTGTGATAATATGCGTGTTGACGCAAAATTTTTGTTTGGTACTTTGACTTCTAAGCGTGTTCTTATACAAATTTAAAGATGAGTTTAGTTGCGCCGTCAGTAATTCGTAGATACCATGATGTTATAGTTAAAGGACAACCCTTTTTTTTGTATCATCAAAATTCAAACTCTGTGGGGTCGTTGGAGCTTTCCGATACTGTTAAGACTGTGTCGTCTGTTAAGGGTCGGTTGTTTTTGTCTTTACTTGCTGAACCTAAGAGTTTCTCATTTTTGACGAACTCTTTTTATTTGGTGGGTGTAAGATTGAGCCCTCTTCTTTCTTTAGAGAAACTGGACGATTTGTTGGGATCGAATGCGTATTTTTTCTGTTTTAGTGTAGAACGTTTTTTGTTGAACAAACAACAAGCTCGTCGCTTTTTATTTTTTTATAATAAGCTTAAGTCAGGAAATTTGTTAGATCGAACCTTATTTGTCCCATACTACTTGTTTTTTCGTTTTTTTAGTTCGTTTTTAATTGGTTTTTTTAGAGTGATAAATGCCCACCATAAATCAGTTGCTTAAGCATTGCCGTAAACCCAAGAAGAAGTACTGTCGTACTTTGAACTTGGAAGGTTCTCCGCAGCGTAAGGGTACTTGTGTTAAAGTGTATATCACGAAACCTAAGAAACCTAATTCTGCGGAACGTAAGATTGCCAAGATTAAACTTTCTACCGGTAAGTATATCCGTGCTTCTATACCTGGTCAGGGTCATAACTTGCAGGAGCACTCTGTTGTTATGGTTCGGGCTGGACGGGTTAGAGATATTCCTGGTATACATTATAAGATGATTCGGGGTAAATATGATTTCCATTTTAAAGAGAGTTTTGAACGATTTCAGCGTCGCTCTAAATTTTCTATTCCAGTGCCGGAGAAGAAAGCTTAGTGCGGCACAGTTTATATTGTACTAATTAAGTTTTTAGGTTGATCTTTTATGAAGAATAGAGTTAAGTTTGTTTTACCTCCTAATTTGGAGGATTTTAAATTTTCATCTTCTAAGCGTTTGATTTTGCGCCGTCTTATAGGTAATATTGTTAAGCGTGGAAAAAAGCAGTTGGCCGAGAAGATCTTTTTTGAATCACTTTCGATCTTGAAGACTCGTTTTGCTAGCGTAGAACTTGATGATTTGTTTCAGAGTGTTTTTGCAAAGGTTCGTCCTAACTTGGGCGTTCGTCCTAAAAAGATGGGTGGGATAGTTTACAAGCTTCCCGTTATTTTGAAGGATGCTAAGCAGAATACCTTTATGGTTAAGTGGATTGTTCAAGGTGCGCAAGCTAGATCTGGCTCTTTGTCTTTTTCTAGCCGTTTGGCGGATGAAATAGCTGATATTTATTCTGGTAAGCCGACGTTTGCGGTTAAAAAACGAGTTGAGTTGGAGCGCTTGGCTTTGTCGAATCGGGCGTTTTTGCGTGGTTAGTTTTTTTTTGCTGAATAATTTTTGTAAGTGTGTAGTTTGTCATGGTATCAGTTAAAAATTTAACAGTTGCGTTGCAGCGTTCTAGCGGTAGATCGACAGTAACTGGTCATATTACAGTTCGTCATAGAGGCGGTGGTGGTAAACGACGTTATCCACGTGTAGATTTTTTCCGTATTTTTCACGAGATGCCTGCGGTTGTTGTACGATCTGAAGTTGATCCGACTCGGAATGCTTTTGTGTCTTTATTGTGTTATAAGTCTGGTTTTTTGAGTTATATTCTTGGACCTGAGTTGCTCCAATCCGGTATGGTTGTTATGTCGTCGTATGGGGGGCTTCCTATTCGTCGTGGTAATACTATGCCACTGGAATTTATTCCTATTGGTTCTCGTGTTCATAATGTACAGATTTCGAAATCGGCTCATTTTGGCTTAGTTCGTGCTGCGGGTACATCTGCGCAAGTGTTGAAAAAGTTACCGGGTTTTACGTTAATTCGCATGCCGTCCTCGGAACTTCGACTAATTTCATCAGAGTGTTCTGCGACCGTTGGGGCAGTTTCGAACGCTGGGTATAAGTTTGAGTCACTTCGTAAGGCTGGCCAAAGTCGTTGGCTGGGTATTCGCCCTACTGTTCGTGGGGTCGCTATGAATCCTATAGATCATCCACACGGTGGTGGTCAAGGTAAAACAGCTGGTGGTCGTCCCTCTGTAACACCATGGGCTCGGCCGACTAAGGGTTACAGAACCGTGCGCAGTACTAATCGATTTATTGTTAAGCGTCGGGTTTAGAAAAGAGTTTGTTGGATAAATTTCGTTTGAGTTAAGTAACAATGAGATCACAGTGGAAATTTAAAAATTATGTTCTTAAGCCTAAAGTTGCGGAGTTGCCGTATTATTTCTCTAAATCTGGTTTACTGAACCCCTTGTTGTCTGGTTCGCGTGTTATGGTTTACACCGGTTCTAAGTTTAAAAATTTTAAGGTTCGAGAAGAGATGTTGGATTTATATTTGCGTTCATTTGTTTTGTGCCGACCTGGGTTTAACTCTATTCGCACTAAATTTAGCGTTGGTGGGTCGAAGAAGAAAAAATAGTAAGTAGTTCATGAGTATTATAAATTCTGTTGGTTTTCGTATACCCTTTCGTCGCGTTTGGCCGTATCGCCATTCGTTGTTCTTTAAGTCTGGGTTGTATTCGTCTACTTTAGTTGGTAACTTTTTAGCGATCGCTTTCGTTAAGAAGTATTTTAGTAAGCGCTATTTTAAAAAATACGAGTTCACTTTGAGTCATTACCTAGTTAAGCGGTTTTTAAGTAATAGGTTGCATTATACCGTTTTTGTTTCGAGTAGATTCTTTCGTGGTATTATGCTTTATTGTAGCATTTATCTGATGAACTTATATAATAGCGTGCGACATAGACGTTCGTCTCGGTTTTTGCGTAGAACTATTTTCAGAGCCGTGAAACTTAGTCAAAATTATTCGATGAAGCTGTTCTTGCTGTATCGTGATGCTTTGTTGCGTTCATTAAGTGCGTTTGTTTCTGGGCGTTTGAATGTTAGTATGGATTTCAAACTTATATTCTTTAAAGCTCCGCCTGCTTCATATTTGGCTAGCTTGTTTGCGTATAAGTTGGGTACTGGTTTGGATTTGAATCGTATAGTACGTCCGTTCTTACGTTCGTTTAGACGCCGTTATCCCTTGTTGAAAGGGGTACGCTTGGTTTGTTCGGGTAGATTTTCGCGTAAGCAGAGAGCGCAGCATACCATACTTTTCGAAGGTGTGGTACCGACAAATACCTTGCGTGCTAAGCTTGATTACTCGGTTATGACAAGTCGTTTGAAGTATGGTGCATGTTCGATAAAAATTTGGTTGAATTTTAGATAATTTTTAGGTCATTAAGATAAGTTAAAATGTTGTTTAAAAATAAAAATATAAAACCACGTAACTATATAAACTACCCTTCTTATGTTTGTGTGTCGTTGAAGTCTTTGGATGTTCGGGACAAACTTAAGTCGCTTGTTTTTTCGCAGTCCCAAGAGATTGCTAGTTTTAGTGTGTTTGCTGATGAAGCGGGGTTAATTTACGATTATCAAATCGAAGCGTGTAAGCGGTTGGTTAAGCGTCTGGCTAAAAAGATTGGTCGGTTTTCGCCTCATATAGTTGCTTACAATGCATATACTCAGAAGCCTTCAGAGGTTCGGATGGGTAAAGGTAAAGGTAAAATTGAGGGTTATTTGGTTCCGGTGACTTCTGGTCAGTTGCTTTTTAGTTTTGATTACGTACCCTTTAAGCTTGGAAAGGATGTTGTTAGGGCTGTTTCTTTCAAGCTGCCTGTTCGTGTGTCTATTCGTACTACTAGTTGTATAAGTTAGTTAGTTAGTTTTTTTTGGTATAATTAATTAGTTTTTTGTTGTAAATGGTTCAGGTAAGTACTAGAGTAGATGTTGCGGATAATACAGGTGCTCGTATAGCGCAGTGTATAAGGGTTTATGGTTCGTCGTTAGCGATTCCTGGTATGCTGATTGTTGTCAGCGTGAAGCGTGCTCTGGCGCGACGTAAGATTTCGAAAGGTGATGTTTTGACTGGGGTTGTAGCTACGTCTCGCCGGATTTTGGCTCGTAAGACTGGTGGTCAGATAAAATCTGATTTTAATACAATTATAATGGTGAAAAAAAGCGAATTGGAGCCTCTTTCAAATCGTGTTTTATTTCCCGTTTACATTGAGCTGCGCCGCGGTGGATTTTCTAAGATTGTTTCGTTAGCTCACGATGTAGTTTAAATTAAGTTTGTAAGAAGCCTATATTTTAAATATGTATTTGAATTCTTTAGCATTATCTTATTATTATAGTGTGAGCGGTTTCGATCTGCAATGTAAACGTATACTTCGTGAGGATTCCAAAAGTCGTCTTTTTGGAGTTAAATCGCTGGACGTGACTATGTCTGTTTCAAAAAAAGTTCATAATTTTGATATGGCTGTGGTAAAAGGTTATGCGTTTTTAAAGCGTTTTTCATTTCAGGAGCCTTCGTTATCGTTGGTTGGACGTAACAAGTCAATTTGTTTGATGAAGGTTAGTTTGAGCTCTAAGCCTGTGATCACCGTGTTTTTGACTCGTTTCATGAATTATTTACGTAAGTATTCGGGGTTTTACTTGTCTAAAGTCTACATGGGAGGTGGTGTGCAGTCAAACTTTTCAGTGTCGGATTATATGGTGTTTTCGAACGAACTTGGTTTAACATATGATTATTTCAATTGGAGGTATCCTGCATTGGTTACCTTTAGTTATGATGGTAATCCTGGTTTTGAGTATTTTTTTTGGAATTCTATTTTTAATAGAGCTGCTTTGAATTATAGTGTAAGAATGTAGTTATGTAGTTTATGCGAGCAAAGATGGAGCGAGATAAAATGTTGCGAGCTCGTTTTGTTAAAAACGAGCTTGGTTTTGGTGTTTTTAAAGCGTTAGCTATGAATCAGAAATTAACTTTAGGCGTGCGCCAGAGTGTTTACTTTGGTAGGGAAGGGTTTTCGCCATTTCGTTCACGCGTGCGTATAAAGAATCGGTGCGTTGCCACTGGTCGATCGAAGTCGTATATTCGACAATTTAAATTATCTCGTATAAAACTTCGAGAGTTTGCGTCTAAGGGTTTGCTTTATGGTGTTTCTAAATCTAGTTGGTAGTTTATTTGGATTATGCGCTTGGTGAATAATATGTTAATCGCGTTGAAAAACGCTTCTCTTGCTGAGAAGTTGGAATTTGAAGTGTCAACTAGTGGGCTGGTTGAAAAAGTTTTGTTTATTCTATACAAGGAAGGAGCGATTCGCGGGTTTGTGCATGTTCCTATTGGTAACAAAGTACGGGTTTTGATTCGTCCGCAAATGTTTGAGTTGTTTAGGTATATGGATGTTGTTACTCAATCGTCACGTTCTTCGTATGCTGATTTACCGAGTGTTAAGCGTTTGGACGCTCGAACCTATTTCGGTGTGATCAGTACTACCAAGGGCCTGATGACTTTGAAGCGCGCGCGTCAGTGCGGTGTTGGTGGTAGAGTTTTGTTTACTTTTTAATAGACGTAATTGCAGAATTAGAACATGAAAGTTAGTTCTTTGTTGGGTTTTGGTCTTGCTAAACGACGTGTTTTTAGTAGGGTTCAATTTGAAGCTTCGCGTTTTGGTGAGGCTGGTACGGCTATTGGTGTGAATTTTAAGGCTGTTGGGGAAATAAATCGCTTGAGTGTTCCGGTTTTTGGTTTGCTGGGTGTTTCTGGTAACTCGAAACAATTATTTGTTTCGTCTAAGAAATCGCATTTGAAAGGAATATCGTCAGGACTTATGAAGTGGTCGACTGGTAGTAAACAAGGTTTCTCTATTGAATTGAATTTGAAGGGCGTTGGTTTTAAAGCTTTTTCTTTTAATAATGGTTACCTTGTTTTGCAGATTGGGTTTAGTCATTTCCATGTGTTGAAATTCGATCCGGCAAATATTACCATTATTGCTAAGAAAGATCGTATTGTTTTGTTTAGTTATGATGAAGCGGTTGTTTCGCAGTTTGCGGTTGATGTATTTTCGCTTAGACGCCCTGATGCTTACAAAGCGAAAGGCGTGCAATATAAAGGTCATGAGTATGTTTTGAAGGAAGGTAAGAAGAAATAATTAGGTTATGGTAAGTTCGAAGTTATTTAATAGATTCGTGAAACACGCAGTGAAGTGGCGTGCCAAGATTCGTAAGGCTTTGTTGGCGCAACGGGCTGGACTTAAGGCTAGTGACGTTGGTTCTGGTTGGCCTTCGGATCGTAAGCTTGTTGAAGTGTTGAAATCGAAGGGATCTAAGGAACGATTTTTTAGATGGAAGGTGGGTTTGGCCGCTCGGTCAGTTGCTGTTAATCCGCTCCAAGGTGGTGCGTTGGTAGAATCTATTGGCGGGTTTGTTCGAGGTAACCTTCAGGCAGCGTCTCGTGAAGATGCAGTCGGTTTGCGTGCCGTTGTTAAACCTAATAGATATGCGGTTGTTGAGCGTGCCAACAATCTGTCTACAGTTTCTGTTGGTCAGGATAAGTTGATGGAGCCTGGTAATGGTCTTAACTTATTGAATAAGGTTTCTAGGGCTCGTGTAGTTCGACTGGCTCGTTTAACAAATCGATTGTCACTTTCGCGTGTTTCTAGCTTAAACTCGTTGGATGGGTTGAAAGCAGCTTCTTTTGAACCGATTAAGATCAGATCGGTGGTGAAATTGAAGCCTGTTGTTAAGGCTGCTCAGAAGCCTAAACAGGTTATAAAATATGACCGTGTTGCGCTTCAGAAGAAAATTGCTTCCGTTAAGCGTAGATTTGGGTTTATACCGCGTAAGCAAAATTTTTATACAGTGACACGTAGACCGGCTTACAAACGCGGTGCGGAACAGCTTTTCGCATTTAGCCGTAAGCGATTGATTAGACGAGGACGACCTACTGCTGTACGCTCAGTTAAGACTGGTAAAGCGGTTCTGAAGCGTCGAGCAGCTGGTCGATCTAGCTACTATATACGTACTCGTAATAAAACATATATACGTAATAAGCGTAAAAGTAAGTTTTATGGTAAGCGACGTTGGAAACGGAAAAAGGATCGGTTGGTACGTCGATGGGGGTTTAGACGTCGTCGTAAGCCTTATCTTCGTAGCCCGCACACACATTTTTCGTTAGTGCTGGGTGTAAAGAAACGAAAGCACATATTTTTGAAAAAGCACTGGTTTTATTATCTTAATGATATATTTCCGGCCTTAAAATCTAGACGTGGCGTGGTTGTTACCGAGCGTAAGAAGTTGGAAAAGCTTTTGCGAAGTGGTTCACGTCGAAAGCGATATAAAGCTATATTTAAACGCTTGATTCCGTATGTTCGTAAATCTAAGTTGGCTCGTCAATTGAGAATCAAGAGTGGTTTAGGTCTTGCGTTGCGTTTTGCTGCTATTCGTGATAGTCTTCTTGTTAATGGCCCGATTGGTCGATATGCGAAAACCAAAGGTGTTCCTTATATTCAAGTACATCAACGGTATGCTCGATATAGAAAGTGGGTTCGGCATCTTTTGTTTCTTGGTTCTAGAGGCGGTCGTTATTATCGTCCGAAAGGTTTCTTTATTCATCCTCGTATTAAACACATGCTTCGTGAGAAGTTGGAAATGTGTAAATTCCGCTTGAGAACTGGTGCTACAAGGGTTCCGGACTTGCGTTATAACAGAGGTAAGTACCGCCGACGTAAATACATGGCTCGTCGTTATCGTCGTTTGATGAAGCGTTATCGGTTGCGGCCTAAGACTTTTTTCTATGCACGTCGTAGAGCGCGTAATAGAGGTTTTTCTAAATCGGTTCGTTTACCTGTTGTTCCGACTATCAATTTTAAGCAAACTTCTAATAACTTTTTCGTTCACGTACAGGATACTGCTGGTCATACTTTGTTTAGTGCGTCAGCTGGTAATGTTGGTTTTGGTGGACCGAAGCGGCGCACTCCATACGCTGCGGAAATGTTGGGTAAAGCTATTGGTAACAAGTTGTTGGCTCGTAACTACTCAACGGTAGCTTTACGGTTTAGAACTCGGCCTAGCATTTCATTAAAGTCGGCTGTTAAAGGTGTATTAGGTTCATTGGTGCAAGTTGGAAAAACGTCTTCGTCTAAGTCTAGAAAAGGTAGAAAACAGTTTACTAAAAAGCTTAAGGTAGCTATGGCTAGTCTGCTGGTTCCTCGTAGTCATAATGGTTTACGTCCTAAGAAAGCGCGCAGAATGTAATGAACATGATAAAAAATAAATACCTTTTGTTGGCTATGCTTGGCCTGTTCATTTCTGCATCTGTGGGTGGGATTGTAACATTCTTTTTCGTTCAACCGTTGTTTTCAAGCCGTACTTTTATACTTGGGGCGAATACTGGTGGCGAGAATCTACCTGAGTTTGTGGCTTACACAACTCAGGTAGATTTAGTTCTAGGTGTCGTTCTTGGTTTGTCAATTGTGTCGCTTATCTTCTTTAGCGGATTGCTGATACGGTACCAAGATTTAGGACCTAAACTTTTGGAAAATAAGAGCCTTTTTATCTTCGTCTATGCTATTGGATGTGTGCAGTTAGCCTTAACTTCTGGTTTATGCTATGTACGTGAAGCGATGCGAGTTTGTGAGGCCGGCTGGCTTGACCATATGCCCTTATTTTCCAATTTTGTTTTGATTCGGAGATACACTAAATTTGAGTTAGTCGAGTTTGTTGGCATATGGTTGGAAGGTAGAGCTGCTTTTGTTGGCGCATTGGAGCGTGCGTTGATTTTGCACCTAAAAGGTGGTTTGAGTGTGTCTGAGGCTTTGATCGCGACGAATACGAATGTCCAGACTGTTAATCAAGTGCGATTACTGTTGGGGCACTTATTGTTCGACTTTGAGAATAAAGGTCATGTAGTTATAGGTGGTGCCGATTTACAGGGCTTTAATTCTACTGCTGTGGCGGTGGTAGTTGTACTTTTGTTGGTGACTATAGTTTGTGGGTTTGTAGTATTTAAAAATTTTGAGCTGACCCGTCAACTTAAAACTGTGGTTGGTCGGTTAGATGATTCGGCAAATACGACAGCTGATATCGTTGACCATGTTCAGCGTTTGTCCGAAAAAGTGTATCCTATGTCTCGTAATCCTGTAGTACGATTGGACCCTGGGGTACTACAGGATTATATGGCGAATTGGGACACACTTGGTATGGTTATCGAGGCTGTGGTCAACAAACCGTATGCGCTCGAAGCGCTGCAACAGATGGTGGATCGCCCTGAATTGGTTGATGGCATGGTGGCGACGTTTGAGGCGCAGTCTAAGATACTTAGTGCTGTAACGGATTTAGTAGGTAACACAATTGTATAGCTGTAGGTTTACCGGTTCAACCGGTAAGCGTTAATTTGATACTTGTAAGGTTTTTTTGATTTTTAGTTCAATGCTGAAAGTCTTGGCGTGGTGTAGTTGGCTAACATAACTGCTTTGGGAGCAGTCGATGCAAGTTCGAGTCTTGCCGCCCTGACTTTTGTTTGCTTGTAGCTTAACTGGATAAAGCATTACACTTCGAATGTAAAAATGTGTGTTCGAGTCACACCAAGCCTAATTAGACCTTATATAACTGTCTTAAACGAAATGTCAGCTATTAAGCTAGAGTAAAATAGTTGTTTTTTTTTGTGTATTCTAGAAAAATTGGTTTTTTAATAGTTAGTTGCGAGGAGGTGGAGTAACTGGTAACTCGTCAGACTCATGATCTGAAATTGCAGGTTCGAGCCCTGCTCTCCTGGTAGCTTTTTTTTGTTTCGTGTGGTTTCTCCGTGGTCTTGTCTTGGTCGTTTTCGTAGTTTAACCGGAAAAATAAGAATCTTCTAAATTTTAGTTGCAGGTTCGAGTCCTGCCGAACCAAGTGTTGTGTAACGTGAACCGTGCGTAAAAAATTTTATGTTGTCGCGTTTTTGGTGGAATGGCTGAGCGGTTTAAGGCGACGGATTGTAAATCCGTTTATCGTAAGGTAATCGTAGGTTCGAATCCTACTTCCACTACAGCGTATGTTTTTTTTTGCTGTTGGTTTTGTAGTCTTAAAGCTAGTGAAAGTTAGTGGTCTTTGTAGCTTAATTGGTAGAGCGTACCGCTCATAATGGTTACGGTGTGGGTTCAAGTCCCGCCAAAGCTAGGGTCTAATTGGATTAGGGTTGGTTATGTTTCTAGGGGAATAGCTTAATTGGTAGAGTGGTAGTTTGTCGTGCTATAAGGTGCGGGTTCAAGTCCCGTTTCTCCCACCGTTGTTTTGTTTTTTCATTTTGAACCGTTCTTAGTTTGTTTTTTATGGAAATGATTTACATTTGTTTATGCCGCAGTTGGATAAATTTGCGATCTCGTCTCAAGTATTTTGGTTGATTCTAGTATTCTTGGGTTTTTATTTTATTTTTTTTAATTTTATTTTGCCTCAAATGTACGTGACTTTGCGTATACGTAATACTCGTTTTGTTAAATTGTGGAACAAAATGAACGCGTATGCGGATAAAAAAGTTGCAGTTGTACAATATTATAATAACTTCTTTAAATTGTTTTTCAATTTGCAATCTAATTTTGCAAACCAGGTGCATACCGATGTGTTGCAACAGAAGTTGAGCGTTTTTGAGATTATTTCTAAATCTCAATCGTTTAGAGCGATTCAAGCACATTACTTGAAATTAGCTCTATATGGTGCGTTCATTTTGAATGTAGTTAAGCGAAAAATATAATATAGATCATGGTACCAAATGTTAATTTTACTTTTGTTGCAGCTGTTTCGTTTTTGTTTGCTTTATTTCTACTTGCGAAGGAATACTTAGTACTAACCGAAGAGCTTATATTGATTTTTAATTTTTTCTTGTTACTTACTTGTTTTTATCAATTCGTAGCCGAAATTCTGTATGGGTTTTTAGCGGATCGTCAAACTGTGATTAAACATGAGTGTAAACGAGTTATGTCGATGCATCGACATAACTCTAAACGTTTGCGAGAAGCTTACCACAGTAAACGCTCGTTGTTGGATAGTGTTACTACTATGTCTGTAGTTGTTTACAATCGTTACAAACAGTACAAAGTTTCTGTTTACCCTAATTTATTTAAGTCTTACTTGACTTCTCTTACTAAGGATTACTTAAATGCCGTGTACCTTGAGGAAGTGAATCTTTTGCGTGCCCTTTATTTGAAAAAGTCCATTCTTATTAAAAATAGACTGATCAAATCATTGGTTGAAACCACTAGTCGTGAGCATATGAAGTACTTTTTGAAAAGTTCGGTTTCTTTGTTAAAGAAATCAGCTTACCTTTAATTGGTATTAAAATTTGACGCGAACCTTAAAATTTATAAAGGTATTAATAGTTGTTGTATAGGCTATGTTATTAGAGGAATATAGTATAGTTTTTGTCTATATATGTTTTGCCACTTTACTAGCATTTATAGTATTCGGGTTGTCTTATTTCTTGATTATGAGAGCGTCGTATTCGGAAAAAATTTCTGCGTATGAATGTGGATTTGATCCGTTTAGTGATACTCGTAGTAAATTTGATGTTCGTTTCTATTTAGTTGCTATTTTGTTTATTATCTTCGATCTGGAGATAGTTTATATGTTCCCATGGGTGTTTGTCCTGGGAGAGATTGGTCTTTTTGGTTTTGCTTCGATGATGTTTTTCTTGCTTGTACTTACGATTGGTTTCGTGTACGAGTGGTCTAAAGGTGCTTTAAATTGGGAATAGTTGTAAGAGAGATGATGGCCAATGAGAATTCTTTAAATACATTAGGACAATTGATCGTTAGTAGTGTTCCTAAATTTGTTGAGTCGGTGACAGTGGAGAATGGCCAGCTTGTTTTGACTTGTAAGTCTAGTAACTTGGTTTCTTTGCTGGAGTATCTACGGGATTCATCGTTTTTACAATTTAATACACTTTTGGATGTTTTCGGTATGGATAATCTTCAAAGATCAGTTCACAATCGATTTGAGGTTGTGTATTTTTTGTTGAGTTATAGCCGATCTGAACGTCTGTTAGTTCGCGTGAGTTTAGATAGCGAAGTTGAATTACCTTCGGTTTCCTCTGTTTTTTCTTCTGCTGTGTGGTTAGAACGAGAGATATGGGACATGTTTGGGTTATTTTTCAAAAATCATCCGGATTTACGGCGCATCTTGACTGATTATGGTTTCAGAGGGTTTCCGCTTCGGAAAGATTTTCCTATTAGTGGTTATACCGAAGTTCGATATAGTGAGAAACGTAAGAGAGTTATTGTTAAACCGTTGCAGTTAACTCAGGAGTACCGTTTTTTTGAATTTTTGACCCCTTGGAATCAATATTTCAATAAGTAATAAGTTTATTTGAAAAGAAGAACATGAAACAAAGTATTGTATTATTAAATAGTGCTGCTGTAGCTACACATATTGAAAGTGATTCTGTAGTAACTTTTAAAAATTTTACTATGAACTTTGGTCCTCAACATCCTGCTGCACACGGGGTTCTGCGATTGGTTTTAGAATTAGATGGTGAGGTGGTTGAGCGTGCTGATCCTCACATTGGGCTTTTACACCGTGGGACCGAGAAGTTAATTGAGTATAAAAATTATATTCAAGCTTTGCCTTACTTTGATCGTCTAGATTATGTGTCTATGATGTGTCAAGAGCATTGTTATTCGTTGGCAGTTGAACGTTTGTTGGATACTACCGTACCTTTGCGTGCTCAGTATATACGTGTACTATTCTCTGAATTGACTCGTATATTGAATCATCTGCTGGCTGTTACAACTCATGCGTTGGATGTGGGTGCTTTGACTCCGTTTTTGTGGGGATTTGAGGAGCGTGAAAAACTTATGGAGTTTTATGAGCGTGTATCAGGAGCTCGTATGCATGCCGCATATGTACGTCCAGGTGGTGTGTCTCAGGATTTGCCTATTGGGCTTTTGAATGATATTTATATTTTTACTAAACAGTTCAACAGCCGTGTAAACGAAATCGAAGAACTGCTGACTAATAATCGTATCTGGAAACAGCGATTGGTTGACATAGGTGTTGTTAGTGCAAAACAGGCGCGTGATTGGGGGTTTAGTGGTGTTATGTTGCGTGGTTCTGGTGTCAGCTGGGATTTGCGTAAGTCTCAACCGTACGAAGTTTATGATCAGCTTGATTTTCATATACCTGTAGGTACACATGGCGATTGTTACGATCGTTATTTAATTCGTGTAGAGGAGATGCGACAAAGCTTGCGCATAGTTGAGCAGTGTTTAAATAACATGCCAGAGGGTTTTATTAAAGTGGATGATAGAAAAATATCTCCACCATCTCGTGCTAACATGAAGTTTTCTATGGAATCCTTGATTCATCATTTTAAATTGTATTCAGAAGGTTTTATGGTTCCAGAAGGTCAGTATTACGCTGTTATTGAAGCACCGAAAGGTGAATTTGGTACTTTTATAGTGTCTGATGGTACTTCACGACCTTACCGATGTCGTATAAAAGCCCCTGGATTCCTTCATCTGCAAGGATTGGATTTTATGGCTAAAGGCCATATGATTGCTGACGTGGTAACCATAATTGGTACCCAAGATATAGTTTTCGGCGAGGTAGATCGATAATTGGTATCTTTTTTTTACTATTTTATAAAATGAGCGTTTTTGACTCTTTTAACGTTATTTATCAGGAGCAGAGTGTGCTGGTTTGCTGAGATTGTAAACCGGTTTTTTGTGGTATATTTATATTATCATGTTAACTTTTTCATCACCACTTGAACAATTTGAAGTTAATGTCCTTTATCCAGTTAGCTTTTTGGGGCTATTTGATATTTCATTAACCAACTTAGTTTTTTATCTGTTTGTGTCGACTGGCGCTATTTTGTTTTTCACTTATTTGAGTTTTTATACTGCAACAATTATTCCATCTAGATGGCAAGCGTTGTGGGAGTTTTTTTACTTCTTCGTATTAGGTATGGTAAAACAACAAGCAGGTCGTCAAGGTATCTTCTTGTTCCCAATATTTTTTATTACTTTCTTATTTATTTTCTTTTCTAACTTGTTTGGTTTGTTTCCATTCGGATTTACTCCAACTGGCCACATTATCATAACATTCACTTTAGCATTGGCTTTCAACTTTGGTTTCTTGGTGATTGGTCTTCAACTTAATGGTTTGAAATTCTTTAAATTGTTCGTTCCGTCTGGTTCACCTGCTTGGTTGTTGCCACTGATTATCGTGATTGAGGTTATTTCTTATTCAATTCGAACATTTTCGCTTTCGCTTCGGTTGTTTGCGAATATGATGGCTGGTCATACTTTGTTACACATCTTGGCTTCGTTTGCGTTGGCTTTTATAAATGCTAATTTGGCTATATTGGGTGTTTTGCCATTTTTATTGGTATTCTTTATTGGTATACTAGAGTTTGGTATTGCTTTCCTACAAGCGTATGTATTTGTTGTACTTCTATCTATTTATTTGAATGACGCACTGCATCCTAGTCACTAGAACTTTTGACTAGGAGTCTTGGTACTTTTGTTTTGATTTTTTTTTTAACGTTGACTGTTGGTAATAAGTACTGAGAGCGTTACGTCGCTTACATAGAGCAACTGTAATCCCTTTGTGGTTCGTTTGACATAGCCAAGTGGTAAGGCAGCGGTTTTTGGCGCCGTCATCGTAGGTTCGAATCCTACTGTCACAACGACGCTTCTCGGTCTGTTAACTATATTTTTCTTTTTCTTAAATATCAAAAGAGTGTATTTCGGTGCTGCTCGCTTGCCCTGTAACTTAATGGTAGAGTGTTCGCTTGATAAGCGAATTGTAGTAGTTCGATTCTACTCAGGGCAAGCGAAACGCACTCGCTTGTTATGTTTATTGTTACTTTCTTATGGATTTCATTAGATGAAGCGGGGTAAATTATATCGTATTACATCACTGTTTATTATTGTATTGTATCACTTCGTAGTATTAGCCCGCTCCACTACGTTGGACGGGTTGGTTCATAACCTGGACATATTTATGTCCAGGTTATGAAGTTTGAACTAAATCAAATGTATGTAGGCCGTAGGCCGCTGATACATTTTTATATTTATTTAATTTAACATTTAATTTTTATTGTTGCTATGATACGTAAACTTAGTTTCTTGAATCTTATTGTGAGCATTATAAGTTCTATACTTATGATTTTGCTAGTAGTCGGTGTTTATGCGTTAGGTAAAGAAGGAAGTATTTACAGTATTGAAGCTTCCGAATTCTTGATAGACGCTGGGTTAAGCCTTGAGTTTTTGCTAACTGTGCTTGTTGGCTTTTATATGGTGTTGGTTGTTGTTTCTATCTTGGGGCTCCTGAACATCTCCTTAATAACTTCAATACCTGTTTACCTTAAGGTTTTTTTTTCCCTAGTAGTAACGCCTATTGCAGGTATTCCCTATTTTTTTATATTGTTTAGATTCGCAACAATGGAGTCTCTATTTAGAGATTGTGTATCCTTGGGCCCTCTTGTTCGCATCAAGCGGCATTGGTCATTTGAGGAGCGCATGGAGTATGCTTCGATTTGTCTGGAGTCTAGTAAATTGGATATAGAAGCAGCTCATAAAGTTTTGGGTATAAATGATAAATATTACGTTTACGATTTGGCGAGCCAAGGTGAAACTATGCAAGAAGTACGTTCAGCATGCAACAATTATGTTATAAGTTTGCGTGAAGAGTGGACAAAGCTGTATGAAGCTTCGCTGATAAAACCTTCATTTCTGTCATGGATAAATAACGGTGTAATCAAGCTCGCTAATATATTAACACAAACAACCCAAGATATTACTCAATTTGCGGCTGCACACCCTTATATAGCGTCTTTGGCATTAATTGGTACTGTTGCGTTTATTGGGTTCGGTTTGTCAACTCTTGATTATAGCGCTCGTTTGCATATAGCAGAGGCGCAAATTACGGAATTACAAGGGAATGTGGTTTCAACTCGGAACTCCGTAATAGCTTTAAGAGAGCTAGCTAATATTATGGAGATGCATCCGGACTTGCTCCAACACCTCTATGCCATAGTACAGCCACAGCAGATGGCCGCATTAGCAGCTCTTAAAAGAGCTGCTACCACCGTAAACGGAAACAATAGTCCTGGTTCAACTGAATAGAACGAATTAGTGTCCGTCTGAAACGTCCATGAGGGAAACTTTTGAAAAGATATTGTTATTACTTGTGATCGGTTCGTTCGAAGATGATGAGCTGACCACTACCCCACTGTCCGAGAACCTGAATGGCAATACGGCTTCAACCATTCAGCAAACTCTTCAAACAACAGGCGAAGCAACGGTAAATTCTGCTAGCACAGGCGCTATAAATCAGATCACACCTTCAACTGCTCAAAACTACTCGGGTTTATTCACGTGGACAAATTTAGCTATAGGTGCTGGTATAATTGGTGGCATTGGTCTTATTTTGTACGGAGGTTACGTGTATTTTGGACCTGTGCCATTGACACCACCAACAGTGATTTCACCTATCTCTCCCAGTCCTTCGCAACCTCAGATACCAGAAGATCCAGGTGAAATTAATCTTCGACGATACCTTAGAGCGCTTCAAGCCATCTATAAAATTATTCTTAAGCTTTTAAAAACCCGAAGGGGTTACAGTAAATTTTTGGATGTGGGTACAGATTCAAGTGAAACTCTTGACTAGTATCATACCTTATATAACTGTCTTAAATGAAATGTCGGCTACCCTAAAAAATAATAGATTTTTATTCTAGCTTAATTGCTGACATTTTTCATATTTTTAGAGGTATGGCGGAATTGGTAGACGCGTGCGATTTAGGATAGTACTTTAGAGGTTCAAACCCTCTTGCCATTTATTATTTCTTTAAAAATAATATTAGTTAAAATTAATATTTTTCTTCTTACCATGAAAATTTATTCATTGTTGAGTTCGTTGATAGCACGTATTGCCGCGGTACTTGATCTGGCAGTTTATACTATAGCTATAATTGTTATCATTGGTTTTTATAGTGGGGGTGTGCCGAAGCTGAGCGTTTACAGCCTGGAACCCTCAGATCTGTTAAAGTCTTCTCATATAACAGTGGACATCCTAGTTGGGTTCTCTGTTACATTTATTGCAGTTCTCTTGGTTTTGTCTATTTTGGACGTCAAAAAAGCCGTAATAGATCAATTACCTTGGTCGATGCGCTTGGGAATTGGTTTAATTGCAATGCCTTTTACAACCATATCTTTAATAACGCTCCATAGTCGCATTAGCAGTATGGAGAGTGCATTCAAAGATTCCATCACCTTTGGACCTTTTATGGTGATTAAAAGGAATTGGTCTCTTGACGAACGTTTAACGTACGTAGATAACTATATAAAGGCCTCTAAGTCACGGATTTCTGAAACTCATAAGATTATGGGTATAGAAGATACAGACTACGTATATAAGCTAGCGAGTTGTGGAGAAACAATTGGAGATATTCGATTGGCATGTGATCGTTATATGTGGGAACTGAAAAAGGCTTACGAAACTTGGCATCAAGCATACCAAGCAGCTCACAGTCCTAAATCTTCATTGTTTACTCAACTAAGTAGTAAAACTTCGAGCTGGTATGGTGAGCTGACCCAAGTTGGTAATAATGCGGTACAATACTGCGTAGAACACCCATACATAGTTCTTACGGCTGGTGTTAGTGTTATAGGGCTCGTTGCTGCTTTTATATACGCTGCGAATACACTAGATTCCATTAATGGCAAAGTGGATGCATTGTCTACCATTGCACAAAACCAAGTGAGGCACCTAGCGTCTGTCGAAAGTCAGTTAAAAGATACGGTAACTAGTGTGGCAACTTTACAAGAAGCGCCTGCCTTGTCACCTTCTGCAATTTCTGCATTGGAGAATTTGGCAGTGTTATTGGAGATTCATCCAGAATTGGTGCAGCATATTGCTTCGTTGGTACAACCGCGTCATATGGCTGTATTAGCCGCTGCACGTAGAGTAGAAACCCCAACCGATGGGTTTATATAGGAGAATAATCGTGATGTTATGGTTAGTTTTTTGGAGACACTGTTAAGGCGTTCTCAAGCCAGTGGTCAGGGTAACACCAATATAAACGTGAGTTCTGCACCACCGATGAATGGTAGCATAACTGAAACAATTCATATAGAGCAAACGAGTTTTGTCTTACCATTAGTCAATGAGCCTACCAGTTCTGTTGATTCGACCTTGCCTGGTGCAGCACAGCAAATTATTGACTACTTAAACGAAGGAAATGGTTCGGTTATGCACGGTATTGTCGAGGGTTTAACAAACCTCGTTTCTGATACGCCTATACCAACTGCTAGTAACTCAGCTTTAGTTAATGTAAGTTCGATACCCATAATCACTACATCAGACACCAGCGGTATTGCGGCTAGTCTACCGACCAATACTAGTTCAGGTTTGGCGCCATTTGGTTTAAGTCTAAATTTAAGTAACCTAGTATCAGGTATTAGTATTGTTGGAGGAGTAGGTATAGTTGGGTACGGAATTTATACTTATTTTAGCGGATCGCAGCCTTCGGCAGATGATATTGTCACTGTTATTAATACGATTGCTACGCCCGATGAGTTGTTCCCAAATGTAGATACTACGGTACCACCTCCCGTGGCTTCTACACCTACACCTTCGGGTCCAGGAGCGGGCGCTATATCTATCCGTGCTAATGATTACTGGGGGATGCTTAGGATTTTCGCTTGGTCAATGAGTATACTTAAACATGTTGGTCCACCGACGGGTCGGGTTATTAAATGGCTTGTTTCAATACTTCGTTCATAAAGTGTCTTCTTAGTATTTAGGAATGGAATATCTGTTTTTGATCGAGAGATTGCTCGCTTAAACGAAATGTCAGCTATTAAGCTAGAATAAAATAGTTGTTTTTTTTGTATTAGCTGACATTTTTCATATTTTTAGAGGTATGGCGGAATTGGTAGACGCGTTAGATTCAAAATCTAGTTGATTATTCAGTAAGGGTTCAAGTCCCTTTACCTCTATTTCCCCATGAACTGATTACTCTCTTTATATCAACACGACCAAGGGTACTATGGGGCGTACGCAGTTGCGTACGGTGCCTTTGGTTATTTTTTTTTTAAGGGTTTTTTACTTGTTGTTTATCTCATACCATATGTGTGGTACATGAATTCTATGTTATTTGGTTTTGAAGGGTTACTTTATAATAGTTTTGTAACTAAGTACTTC
>Ga0318562_10000038_pt1 | contig 60965 bp, 91 predicted proteins | sample GRESIP066b5f18_FD_203688 | JGI IMG/M metagenome (GOLD analysis project Ga0318562, IMG submission 203688) | Tropical soil microbial communities from Luquillo Experimental Forest, Puerto Rico - GRE.SIPMG.066b5f18 | ecosystem: Environmental > Terrestrial > Soil > Tropical forest > Bulk soil... | reverse complement strand
TTCGACGAAGGTACAGAAGCTTCCCTAGCTGCAATCTTAGCTGTACAAGCTCGCATTCGTTCAGTGAAATACAAAGGCCCAAAGATGAGCATGATGATTACATGCAATCCTGATAGAAACAGTTGGCTGTATGATTGGGTTGAATGGTGCTTGGATGAATATGGTGTACCAAAGAAAGGCACAGAAAACATTACACGCTATTTTGTCAACATAAATAATAAGATACATTGGGGAAGTAGTGTAGAAGAACTCTACGCCGAACATGGAAAAGGGTTGAAGCTAGGAAAAAATTTCATCCCCATATCATTTAAATTCATTCCCATGACAATTGATGACAATCCGGCACTTGAGAAGGCTATGCCCACCTATCGTGCAAATCTGCTTGCTGGTACTCGTGTTGACCAATTACGTTTTCTTCATGGCTCTTGGACAGCCATTCCAGAAGGTAGCTCTGTATTCAATCGGGAATGGATTAAGATTGTTGATGCACCTCCTGTCAATCCTGTGCAAAAAGTGCGAGCTTGGGACTTAGCTCACTCCATTCCATCAGAAACTTATCCAAACCCCGACTACACAGCCAGCACACTCATGTCACGCACTCAATATGGTGGATATTGCATTGAACATGCCATGCGCTTCAGAAAGCTTACAGATGGTGTTGTGAAGTCTATTGTAGAAACGTCTCAAAGCTTGGATGGCACTGATGTCTTAGTCACTATACCACGAGATAATGGTGGTGGTAAAGCTGCTTCCATGTTCTTCTTGAAGACATTCGCTGAAGAAGGAATGTATGTCAGAGGGCTTCCCCCAAGAAATACTCCAGATGCCAAAATGAAGAGTTTCTTGCCATTTTGTACACTAGCTGAATCTGGCGTGGTGACGATGGTGAGGGGTGATTGGAATGAAGAATTTCTGACAGAACTTGAAAACTTCACTGGTGAACGTAAGAACAAAGATGATTGGGTGGACTCCACATCAGATGCTTTTATGACAATTGCTAGGACAGCCACTATGGCTATTGTAGCCCCTCCTGATATGACAGGGGCATCCCCTGTAGTGAATATTGAGACACTAAGTGGGGGTGGAGGAGTGTTTTTAAATTAAAGGGCAAGAGTATACTACAATATGTTGACAAACGCAACAGAGTGTTGTATAATTGCCCCATAAACCGAAAGGAGTGGGAATGGCTACCAAAAAGGCACCAAGGAAAGCTGGCTTGTCCCCTGACCCAGATACAGTGGTTCCTCGTATTTCTGGTTCTGAACAAGGCTTTACGGGCCTCAGAACAATCAATAGCGTCCTGCTTGAAGAACAAAATAGGGTGTTTCGATACCCAATGTTCCTCAAAACTGTCGCAGAAATGAAGACAGACCCTACGATTGCTGCTGCACTTAATGTCTATCGAATGATGATGACTAGGGTGAAATGGACAGTGAAACCGCCAGACAATGCTACTACAGCAGAACAAAATAGGGCGCAATTCATTCATGAATGTGTCCATGATATGGAACATAGTTGGAAAGACTCCATGTCAGAAATCGTTACATATCTCGAATATGGCTTCTCCATCATGGAAAAGGTGTATCGCAGACGCACTACAAGGAATGGGAGTAAGTTCAACGATGGACTCGTAGGCTTGAGGAAACTCGCCCCTCGTGGACAAGATACCATTCGACACTGGAATTTTTCTGAAGATGGTAGGGAGTTGATGAGTATTGGACAATCTTTACGTAACATGGAAAACGGGTATCGTTACCAAGTTATGTTGGATACGAAAGATACTAAAGACGGCTTGCTTACAATTGACAGGGAAAAATTCTTGCTGTTCTCTGCTGATAGTGTGAAGGGCAATCCAGAAGGTAAATCCATTCTGAAGCATGCCTATTTGCCTTATAAGCAGATGACAAAAATTAAAGATCAAATGTTTATTGGTGTTGCTAAAGACATGACAGCAATCCCTCTCCTCACTCTTCCTCCGAAGATGATGGACTCGAATGCCACTACTCAAGAGCAACTTGCATACCAAGCATATCAAACTCTGATTAACAACATGGCAGCAGGTACACAACGTGGTGTAATTATGCCAGCTATGTTTGACCCTGAGACTAAACAGCCAATTTATGATTTGAAGCTGCTAGAAGCCAAAGGTCAACCAAGATTTGATTTGCAACAAATGATTAAAGCTTTGCAAACAGATATTCTTGTAGCATTGAGTGCAGATGTTATCACATCCGTGGCTGATGCGCAAGGGTCTTTTAGTATTAAGAATTCCAACACAAATCTCTTGGCAATTGCTGTAGAGCACCGTTTGAATGAAATTCGTGATGTGCTGAATAATGACCTTGTACGCCAATTGTTTGAATTGAATGGATGGGATACAGACCGTCTTCCTACATTTGAATATGGCGATATTGTTGACACAGATTTGGCAGAATTCTCTAAATTTATTCAGCGCACAGGCTCTGTTGGTATGCTTGAAGCTGACCGCGATTTGATGAACAAAGTGAGGGAAGTTATTGGTGTAACTCCTAAACCTTTGAACTCTCCTGTTGATAAGGAGAATTTGACAAGTGTATTGGCATCTGGAGCTATGCTTCCGGGAGCACCTAAGCCAAAATCAAAGAACAAGGCATCAAGGGCAGGAAAAGGTATGCAGCCGGGTAGAAGTGGAAATGGTACAGCAACAATAGGTGGCAAAGCCAAGACACGAGATAATTCAGCGCAAAATGCGAACAACGCAGCATAAAGGTGATGACATGGCAATGATAGCGAATAGCAATAACACATATTCTCCACATTGCGGCCCCATTGTACAGCAGCCTACAACATTCCCTACAGACAGGCCCATCTTCTATAACCAGAAGCTTGAGCCTGTTTTGAAGACGAGTAATGCTCCTGCTACAAAGGCTTCAATCAATGCAGACATAGTGAGGACGTAATGCCTTGGAGTAAAGACAACGTACCTCCAGCAGCAAAGAAATTGAAGGGCAAAAAGCTTGACATTTTCATTGCTGTTGCAAACAGTGTTCTTAAACAAACTGGTGACGATGGAAAAGCAATTGCTGCTGGCCTGTCCAAAGCCGAATCATTCAAACAGAAAGGTGGCGACATGGCTACAAAGAAGCAAGGGGATGAAACCCTGAAAGCTTCTGACTATGCTTACGTACCAGACCCAGATAAGCCTTCTACGTGGAAACTGCGAATTGACGATGCTCGTCATGTAGCTGGTGCTGTAGCAGCCTTGGGGCCGGGGTATCGTGGTCAGAAAGTTGATATTCCAGCAGAACATTTGGATGCTGTAAAAGCTAAAGTGAACGCTGCACACAAGAAATTCTTCGGAGATAATGGAACCAAAGTGGACAAATCTAAAGTATTGAAAGCTTTGAACATTAAGCTGAATGACCAAGAAGTGGTTGACCCTTCTTTGTGGAGCCACATCACACACTCCATTTCTAATTTCTTGACAGGTAAAAAATATGACGACCAACGCTTGCAAGAAGCGAATGACCATGTTGAAAGCCAGCTAGAAGCAGAGAAAAAAGCAAATAAGATGAAAGCTGGTGATGAGTCTGAAACACCAATCATCAAGGCATTGAACAAAGAATTGCGTCAAGCCACTTACATTGTTTTGGAGCCAGATACAGTGGATTTGCATGGCGACACATATGAAGCCAAAGAAGTGCAAAAAGCTGCTCACAATTTCCAAATCTATTGCCGCAAAGCTTTCAAAAATCATGAAAAAGAAATTGATGGTGCGAAGATTGTGGAGAACTACATCGCTCCATCTGATATGCAAGTTGGCGAGAAGATGGTTAAGAAAGGTACTTGGCTCCAAGTGTGGCAATTCGATAAGCCTACATGGAAACAAGTGAAAAAGGGTAAATACAATGGTGTATCCATTGGTGCTTACGCAAAGGCAGAGGAGCTTTAATTATGAAGGCAAAACGCAAACTGAGCGACTTCAATTTCAAAGAAAAGGGATGTCACATCTCGTTGGTTGGGCCTTCGCAAGGTGGCCCTGCTAATGGTGTAAATACCCTCGTCTTGAAGTCTGTCGCCCCAAAGGAAGGAAAGAAAGTGAAAGCAGAAAAGAAAGCAGCGCTAGAAGCAATGATTACTAAGGCAGTGGCAGAGAAAGTCGCTGACTACAAATCTAAGGCAGATGCCTTGGAAAAAGAAAATGAAGACTTGAAAGCTGATAAAGATAAAGAAGCTAAGAAAGTTAAGAAGGCAAAGTTGGTTGAAGCTGTTGGCACTGAACGTGCAGAAGCCATTTTCAAATCTCTGAAAGATTTGAGCGGCGATGATTTTGAAGCTGTCCTTAAAGGCTTCAAAGATTCTGCTAAAAAAGAGGCTAATGGCAAAATGTTCAAAGAACAAGGTGTAGATGGCACTGCTGATGCACAAAAAGTTCAAGATGACGCAAGCAACAATGCCACTGCTAAATACCTGAAGTCGAAATATGCTCCTAAGCAATAATTCTCTTCACTTTTAAACACAGACAAAAGGAATAAGCAATGTCGATTCTCGCAACAGAAAGCCAATATGCTCGTCTGTCTTCCTTGGTGAAGATTAACGACACTCCCGAAAAATTCGAGTTCCATACAGACACACTCACTGCGAATGAGTCTGGCACTCCAACATACAATCTTGGCACAGTTCTGGGCCAAGTGACAGCAACAGGTAAGTGGAAGATTGCTGTTCAAACCGCAGTGGATGGCTCCCAAACTCCTGCCGCTGTTTACATTGGTAACAACTTCGGTCAAATTGTTTCCACTGGCCCATTTGTCGCTTCGACAGATACTAAGGTGCTTGCCATCACACGCGGCAAAATCATCTTGTCGGCTCAAGCTCTGCAATTGGATGCTTCGTTCAACACACCAACTTTGGTAGCTGGTGCATACGCATCGCTGAAAACTTTGGGCATCTTGGTCGAGCAATCTAACTAATTGACATGGCTGTAGTCTATTGGATACATCTGGAAGCTCATTCAGATATAACTAAAGAAGGATATGTTGGGATAACTACTCAATCTCCTATTGAGCGTTTGTGGAAACACAGACATGAAGCCAAAAGAGGTAGAACAATTTTACACAGAGCACTTTTGAAATATGGTGAAAACATTATTCAAACTGTTCTTGTAGAAGGTTCTGAAGAGTATTGCCTGATGATTGAAAATAAGCTACGGCATTCTCCAAGGATAGGGTGGAACACAGTTCCGGGAGGTGGCAAACCTCCTGTTCACAAACAGCACACTGCTGAAGCCAAGGCAAAAATATCTGCTGCTAGTACAGGCCGAAAGGCATCTGAAGAAACTAGAGCTAAGATGAAAATTGCCAGAAATAGCCGAGCGCCCCTATCTGAAGAGAGTAGACGGAATATGTCTATAGCGTCATCTAAAAGAGTACGCAAACCTCATTCAGAGGAAACTAAACTCAAAATGTCTCTATCCAAAAGGATGAGGGATGCAAACAAAATTAAAGAAAAGGAAATAAAAGATGATTACTCGTGATTTTGGCAGTAACGGTCAATTTAATGTATCGGATTAACATACCAGTCCCCTTACAAAGAAATGCGTAAGTGAAAATCTAGTGAATTGCTGGAAACTCCTAAAGCTGCGCCGCCAAATCGGAATCTGGAAAGATATATGCAATGGTTTGAAAAGTGTGCAGATGTACAATGGACAATCAGCAGCGAAGCCTCAAGAACTGAGGAACGTTCAACGACTAGGGAGACATCCCGTAGCTGCCAAGTGGTGGCGAAGTGCTAGAAACCTTAGAAGGTTATGATATAGTCTGATCTGAACTGAAAGGTTCAGAAAAATATCGGAAACGGATATTTTGTAACATAATTGTGGACAGAAGAGTAAATATTTAGCTCCCCTCATTGGTGACATTGAGGTAAACACTAGGTTAATTGCTGGAAACTCGTTAGAGATTAACATACTACAACGTAATTTGCAAAAATAAGCGTGAATGTTTGAAAAATGTTAGTATTCGACAATCAGCAGCCAAGCAACCTTTAAGGTTGAAGGTTCAACGACTAGGGCGCTGCCCGTAGGGTTCAAGAGAACTCGAAATGCCTAGAATCTCTAAGAGATTAAGATATAGTCTGACCCACATTGAAAGATGTGGAGGTGTGTTTTAAATCGGCACATCGTAACAAAGTGTGAATATCATCCCCAATCAATGGGGAACAATTGGTCAGCTTGGCATCTTCTTGGAAGAAGGTGTAACAGAACACGTTGTCCAATTTGAAGAAGTGATTCGTGATGGTAACTTGCTGGTAGATCGTGTTCGTGGTGATCGTTCTAACGTTGGTCGTGATTTCCAACGTAAAGTTCACTCGTTCAACGTACCTCACTTCCCAATGGAAGATGCAATCTATCCTCAAGATATCCAAGGTAAACGTGCTTATGGCTCTGCTACTGAAGCCGAAACCTTTGACTTGGTTCGTGCCCGTAAGATGGAACGTATCCGCCAGAACCATGCTTGGACTCTGGAATATGCTCGTGCTTACACTTTGACTCAAGGTACAGCATATGCACCTAATGGCACCATCACTCAAGATTGGTATCAAGAGTTTACTCAAACAAGCCGCCCTGCTGCAATTGACTTTCTGCTTGGCACCACCACTACAGAAGTAATGGGTAAAGTGGAAGCTTGTATTGCTGCTATTCAGGATAACACTGGCTCCGTATTGATGACTGGCGTTGTTGCTCTGTGTTCTCCAACTTTCTTTGCAAAGTTGATTTCGCACCCAACGATTAAAACAGCATATCAATACTTCACCAGCACTCAGTTGCCATTGCGCGACAGGATGATTGCAAATGGTCAGAATAGTGCAGCTAACACTGCTCCATTCTCCATGCACCGTGAATTCTATTTCGCTGGTGTGCGTTTCATCGAGATGCGTGACCAATATGCTGGTAATCCATTGATTCCTGCTGGCAATGCTTATTTCTTGCCTACAGGTACACCATTCTTCAAAACATACTTCTCGCCAGCGAATCGCTTTGGTTTGATTAACACTGTCGGTGAGCAAGTTTATATGTTTGAAACAATGGCTCCAAATGGTACAGCATATGCATTGGAGACGGAGTCGAATCATTTGTCGGCAATGTTGAAACCTCTGCTTTGCCAAGCAGCCACTAGCTCTAACTAATATTTAAGATACGTTGTGAAACGCTCTTAATCCAAAGGGACTGCAATTGCAGTCCCTTTCAGTTAAGGGTTAAATATTAAATACACTAAGGAGAAATAATGGCTCTTGACCCAACCACAGATATTGGAAAACTAAGATTGCGTGTTGGTGATTATTCCGACTTGCCTATATTTCCCGATTCTGTGTATAGCTCTGCATTAGCAGACACACAAACACAATTCATTAATGGATTGTCTAAAACAATAATTAACACAGCACCGAACAATATACCTGTCACCATTCCCTATGAAACACTGCCAGCTAATAATTTACCAGCAGCAGCTAGGTTGATGTCTCAGTATATTTTAGGCGCTTTGACAAGCAGAACACATCAGAAGCTGGCTCAAGTGGAAATGTGGGGTGCCGAATGGTTTAACAACTACCTGAAGTTTGTACAGAATACAATATTGAATCCTCAGTTGATGGATATGGCTCCAATGCCTTATACACCACTCACTTACGATCAATATGGTAATCAAATCCTAGTACCATTGTTGCAATTCCAATACGATTGGAATAACAATTATGCTTATGGTACACAAGACCAGACAATGCGTTGGACAGCCTATCCTGCCTATCCGGGCTTCGATGGCACAACACAAAACTATTTCTAATAGGAGAGAAGCATGGCTGTTACATATTCTGCTTCTCTTGCTAATGCTGTTAGTTCAACCAATACATTTCAGCTTGTTTTAAACATTGTTGCTGATGCTTCTGTAATATCTGGGCAAACATTGACATTCAATAGCCCATTCACTACTACAGGAGCAACAGGGGCAACTTGGGTTAGTAGTGTACAAGCAGGGAGTATATTTGTAAACACAATCAATGCTGTGAACATTCCAGCATTCGGCTCTTTGCAAATTACAATCAATTGTAAGGGGATTCAAAACATCCCTGCAACATTTTTGCTTAATGGTGTTCCTATGACAATTGTGGCTTTTCAAAATGGCTATCTACCATTTGACCCATTCTTGTCTGTAGTAAGTAATTTGATTGGAAGATTTGGCGGAACAGCACAACTTATTCACCGACCTGCTAATAATGTATATGACCCCACTTCTGGAAAAGTTACAGCTATCCCTATTTCCTACAATGTGAGGATTGTAGCATTTGATTTCTTGCAAAAGAAGGATGGTGATAGCACAATGACTAATACATTAGTGAAAGCTGGTGACAAACAAATCTATATGCAATTTGATAGTACAGTGCCAACACCAATAGCTCACGTTGATGAACTCGTTTATGCCGGAAACACATTCCAAATCATCACTGTAAAACAACTAAATTCCTCTGGAAGCAATGTTGTCTATACGGAAATGTTTATACGTGGTGGATGACACATTGACAGACAATAACATTAGTGTTATAATTGGAGATATTTTATGGGCTTTGCTGATGGTGTAAAAGCTTCTGTAGAAAAGATGCAACAGCAAGTGAATTCTCGAATTACACAACAAGCTGAACAACTCTTTAGAGGCATTGTCTCCTATTCTCCTGTCAATTTAGAATTCCATGCCAGCAAGCGCGGAGAGCTTATAAATAATTGGTGGTATGGTGAGGGTGCAGGCAACTATAATTTAACGCATAGCAGCGCTTTTGATGCGTCTGGTACGTCTTCTTATAATGAAGCAGCTAAGGCTAGAAACTCCACAGAATTCTTAGGAAAGGATGGAGAAATTTCATTCACCAATTCTACACCATACATCATGTTGGCTGAATATTCAGGATGGCAACCTCCTAAATGGAGCGGAAGAGTTGGCCCTTACGCTATGGTGAGAAAAGCCCTAAATGACAATACAGCACAATATAAGGATAAATAATGTCTGCAAGGAACGAGATTGAAACAACTCTCAACACCTTGGCACAGCAGCTAAGTTTCCCTATAGCTTTCGAGAACGCTGCATTCGTAAAACCTACAAATGGTAAATGGATGGAGGTTTTTATTCTTGGAGAATCCAACTCCAATCGTAATGTACAAGCACAAGGAATGAGGCGAAAAGGTGTATTCACAATTAATGTGTATTCACCTATAGGCCAAGGACTAGGGGATTTGGAAAATGTTGTAGAACAAATTATTGCGGCTTTTCCTGTATTCCCTAAGTTGATGAACACCGTGTCTATTGAAGCCCCTCTGTCAAGAGGAAAGATGCTTCCCATAGATATGTCCGCCATGATACCCATTACAGGGTCATACCGCGTAGAATTGAATTGATGAGATAATTCAATTAGCGCAAATCTCAATTGAGCTATTGTGTAAGTCGGCAGACGAACACTCTTTTTAAAAGGAAATAAAATGGCAGTTATTGCAATTACTCAAAAGAACACCCTTCCCGGCCTAGTCACTAAAACTACCCTTACCACTGGCCCAGACACTCTGGCCTACGTTGCTGGTAGTGGTATGATTATGGAACTGGAAAACACCACTGCATCGTCCATCACTGTTACTCTGTTGGGTGCATCTGCATCTGCATCGTATGTGGTTGCAGGCACTGGTGGCACCACAATTAATGCTGCTGCTGGTAAAGCCTATGTTATAGCCGCAGGCACTACTCAATCTATCCCTCTGGATTTGCTGAGTGTATACCTGCAAGGTGCTGTCACTCTGACATCTTCGGCAGCAGGTGCATTCTGCTCCGTAGTAACAGGTTCCTAATAATAGGCTAGAGCCTTTAGCTAGGCTCTTCTTCCTGCAAATATAACACAAAGGAATTTACATGACAATCGTTTCTCACGTCCGTACCAGTGCGGGTAGTACCCTAGCTATTTCGGCTTCTACCCAACCTGCAACTTATGACGTTTCTGGATTTTCGTCTTTGACATATGTAACAATTGGCGAATTGTCCGATATGTCGGCATTTGGTAAAAAATACAATCTGGTGACATTTATGCCATTGGGTAGCCGTGCTATTGTTAAGCGTCGTGGTGCTTACAATAACGGTACAATGGCTCTGAAAGGTGGATATTACGGTTTGGATGCTGGTCAAGTTGCAATTCAATCTGCACTGACTTCTGATACATCTTCGTCTTTCCGTGTTGTCACTCAATCTGGCTCTACCTATTACTTTACAGCACAAACCATGTCGTTTGTGCTGGAAGTTGGTACTGTTGACCAGATTACAGGCTTTACTTGTGACTTGGAATTGGATAACGATATTATCCCAACTAACATCACAGCTTAATAATTTTCCCCCGACAAGGAATAGCCCTTCTGGCCTTGGCTGGAGGGGCTTTTTCATTATATTGACAAAACCCATAAAATAGGCTATAATTTGCATACAACAGCCATTATGGCATTGTTTCTACCACAAGACAAGGAGTATTTTAAATGTTTGACGTTTCTACACTAGCAATCCAAGAATCCACTGTTCTGCACCTGACACATCCAGCTACAGGCGATAAACTGTATGCAGACAAGAATCAAAAGAAGCCTGTAACCATCACTATTGCCTCTACATCCAGCAAAGCCTATCGTCAAGCTGTCACAGCAATGCACAATCGTAAACTAAAACGCGGTAAAAAGCAAATGTCTGCTGACGAAAGCCGTGAGGAAGGTATTGCTCTTCTGACAGCTATTTGTATTGATAGTTCTGAATTGTCCTACCAAGGCAATCCTGTCAAGACAGAAACAGACTTCCGTGCTCTGCTATCAGATGATAAACTGTCTTGGATTAAAGAGCAAGTGGATGTCGCTCTTGGCGATGTTGAAAATTTTATCGTGTAGTTGTTGATGAGCTAATTTTGTACGTCCGTCAGGAAGCATATTATAGTGCTATTCCTGATGGCGGCAAATATTCTCGGGCAGAGCAAATAGAGCGCATAAATCTAGGCATCAAAGACACTGAGAAAAAGAAAAGCGACGACGACTCTGAAGAAATAACCATAGAGAGTCCGTCAGTTTCTATACAAGAGCTACAAGAAATTCCCATGCCACCACTAACTGAGGGCTGTGAGTATCTTGTAGCTCTTTTGCATTCTGCTGGTACAGCAATGGCAACAGGTATGGGACTTACAGGGCTTACATGGCAAGAATTAAAAGCTTGGGTAGAATGCACAGATCAAGTAGCCTCCCCAAGAGACTTACAAATGATACATACACTTAGCAGAGCATACGCTAATGAGTCACACTTGGCGACACAGAAAGGTGCAAAACCACCTTATGTCCCCGAATTAAGTAATGAAGATTTGGTTGAACAACGTGCCACTATTGGTGAATTCATTGACGATATTTTTGGTAGTTTATTGGCAGACCAAAAAGTAAAACCGCTCTCTGAAGAAGAATTACAGGAACAGAAGTTACGTAAGAACAGAACCCTACAAATAATACGATCTGACGAACAAGCTGCTGTGCCTACAACAAATCAAGCTGCTATAACAGTGGCTTGAATAACATAGGACAATCTGATGGAAGACATTAATCAATTAGTTATGTCCGTTAAATCGGATGGCATTACACAGGCAACAACCAACCTAACTCAGCTTACTAAAGCTGCTGTGGATGCCGAAGCTGCTGTAAATTATTTTGGTGACGAGTTTAAGAAAATTGCTCCTGTTGCTCAAGCAAATACAACAGCAACACAACAAAGCTCTGCTGTAACAGATGCCTTAGCTAAATGTATGCAGGATGCGGCTAGTGCATCCACTAAGGCAGCGCAAAGTATTGATGCTTTGATTGCTAAGATGAACCAACTCACACCAGCGACAGGAGCTGTGGAAGAAGCTACAAAGCGTACAACGGCTGCACATGGCTCTATGGCAGCTATGACTAGAGAAACCTTAGTGTTGGCCCATGAAGCTGCTATAGGTTCTACAAAGCGTTTTGCAGGCTCTTTGATGGTGTTGTTGAATCAATCTGGTGCGCTAGGCACTGCGATGACAGCACTGAAAGACACTCTTGGCTCTGCATTGCTGCCTGTTGGTGCTCTTGTTGGTGCTGTCGCCTTGCTTGGTGGCACTGTATTGGCTGAAAGTGCCCATTTCAAAACCATTAATGACCAAATTACTTTAACAGGCGATGCTTCTGCATTAACAGCACAACAAATTTTGCATGATTCTGAAACTATGTCTGTGGCTGGAAAAAATAGTTCTGGAAGCATTAAAGCAATCATGGAAGGGCTTGCCACTTCTGGAGAATTCACTAAAGAACAAATTGAAGGTTCTGCTGATGCATTAGCTACATACTCTCGTATGTCTGGAAAGACAAGTGAAGAGGTGGTGAAACAATTTAGTGGTATGAAAGATGGTGTAAAAAATTGGGCATTAGAAATAGATAAAACTATGCCAATTTTTGATGGTGCTGCAATTGACACTATTAACATGATGGAAAAGATGGGTAATCACACAGAAGCAGCTTCTTATGCTATGAAGCTGTTTACTGAGTATATGCAGAAAAATGGCACAGAGCTTACAAATTGGCAAAAAATAGTTAAAGAAGCTTCTGACGATTTTAATGCTTTTCTTGGCGGTATTATGCGCCTTGTTAATGGCCCTACACATCAGCAGCAATTAGACGATGCAAAAGCTGTATTAGCTCAGTCTAAAAATTTGAGTGCTGAAACTCAAAGAAATATGCAATTGAAAGTTCAGCAAGCACAAGCTTCTGTAGATGCTGATAACAAAGCTGCTCAAGCCCAATCAAAAGCCACAGAAAAGGTAAAAGAAGCTGCAATGGCTGTCTCTGCTCTTGGTTCTGAGATAAAGAAAGTAAAGGATAAACCTGATAAATTTGCAGATGAGTCTAAAAGAATTTCAGAATTATTTGATAAAGCTAACACTGCAACAGTGGAAGGGTACACTAAAGAACAAGTGTTGAAGATGGCTGAAGAAAAGTGGAACAAAGACCATCAAAAACGTGGTGAAGATGACTCTCTGCAACATCGAAATAATTTGAAAGCTATTGCTCAAGATGAATTCAATGACAGAATGGAAGAAGATCAAGCCATCATTTCCCATTCATTGAAAACAGCAGAGAAAAATGCTTCCAATCAGAAAGATGAACTAACTCAACGTCAAAAAGCTTATGCTGATGAAGTTACAGCAATCAAAGCATACTATGCAACACTCATTGCTGCTGACAATGCATACTTAGCCACTAAAGGGCATTCTAAGTCTCAACAAGAGGCAGGGGTAACAAATCGTCAAAGAGATATTAATGCTGAAGGTAAAGCCATTGCAGCAGTGAATCAAAAACGTGCTGATGATGAAGATAATATTGCGAATAAGATTAATGCTTACAATGACAAAGAAATAAAAGATATTACAAGCAAAGGTGATGCTGAAGATAAGCGTCTTCAAAAAGAAATTGATGGCTTAAATCAAAAAGCTCAAATTTCTAAGAGCATGCAAATTCTTGAGAAAGCTAATCAAGAAGAAGATCATTTGATGGAGCTTATAGGAATTAAGCAATCTATTGAGGCCAAACTTGAACAAGCTAAAGTGTCTGATGATTACAATGACGATCAAATAAAAGCTCTACAAGATGCTTACGATCAATCTAGTAAAAATATTGATTTGCAAAATCAAGCTATTGTCCTCTTGAAACAGCAAGCTGATGCTCAAAAAGAACTTGATCGTCAAGCAGATATGACCAAGACAATTGATGAAAACCTAGCTGCTGCAAAACGGTTTGAACAAGGCATGAATTCTGCATTTGGTGCTATAGGAAAGTCTCTTGGTCAAGTGGGCGTGGCATTCACTCAGATGGCTAAGAATCAAGACACAGCTCATCAGCAATTCATGCGGAATCTAAAAGAAGCTGGAAATGATGAAGAGGCTCAACAAAAAGCCCGTATGCAATATGAGCAAGATTTTGAAAATGCTTCCATCACAGGATTTGCAGACATAGCTCAAGGTATGCAAGGGATGTTTGATGTTGGTAGCACAGGATATCAAGCATTAGGTGCCATATCGAAAGTGTTTCATGCAATAGAAATGGCGCAATATCTTGAACGTATTGGCAAAGCGGCTATCGAAGCTGTCTTGAATCAGGCTAATGGCGACCCTTATACAGCATTTGGACGTATGGCTGCTATGGCAGCAATTGTAGCGGGTCTCGGTGTGGCGGTTAGTGCCAGTGGAGGTGGTGGAAGCTCTGGCACATCTGCGGCAGATGTTCAGAAAGCTCAAGGTACAGGTACAGTGTTTGGAGACTCCTCTGCAAAGAGTGATGCTATCACCAAAACATTTGATAACCTGAAATCTAATTCTGACATAATGATTCCATTGACTCAAGCTATGCAAGCGTCTTTGGCTCATATTGAATCTGCAATGACAGGGCTTACCAACCTTGTTGTACGTAATGGTAACATTGCGACAGGACAAGGACTTGGAATTCAAACAGGAACAATTCAACGTGGTGCTGAAGGATTTATGGGTAGTGTGTTGAGTGGTGTATCAAAAGTGTTGAATGTAATTCCAATTGTTGGTGGACTTATGGGAACAATTGTTGATAAGATTGGAAGCTTGTGGGGCAGCACAAAACAATCTATTACAGATGCTGGCTTGATGTTTAGCGGCTCTGTAAAAGCTTTGCAATCTGGACAAGGCTTTCAACAATATGCTAATGTACAAACAACTCAGTCTAGTTGGTTTGGATTGTCTAAGAGCACAAGCAATTCCATACAAGCTCAAGGTATTGACCAAACATTGGCAGACCAATTTGGTCTTGTATTCAAAGGCTTGGAAGATGCAATGAAAACTGCTGCGCCAGCATTAGGTAAGAGTGCAAATGATGTAGGCAAAGCCATTGAGAATATGGTGTTGGATACACAGAAAGTTTCCTTGCAAGGATTGACAGGACAAGCTCTTGAAACAGCCATTAATAATGTCATGTCTGAGGCTATGGACAAGATGGCTCAAACAGCATTTCCGGGATTTGAAGCTTTCCAGCAAGTGGGTGAAGGGTATTCTCAAACAGTGATGAGGGTTGCCACTGATACGGCTGATGCTGATGCAGCATTGAAAAAACTTGGTGTAACAGCTATTTCTTTCAATGATATTGCTGACAAGTCTGGTGATGTAGCTGCACAAATTGTTCAACAATCTATTGTCCTACAAGAAGCTGGAAGTGGTGTTGGTCGCATCATTGAAGGTATGACAGCTTCAGCTAAAGACTTGGCAACAGAATATGCCGATCTTTACGCTGCACGTAGACAAATGGAAGATATGGGATTGGGTGGGGGACTAAACATCAGTACACTTGAAGGTGCTGGTGATTTGAAAACCTTACAATCTGGATTGTCAACTTATTACGATAAATTCTTTAATCAATCTGAAAAGAATCAACAACAGATTGATGATATGACTGAATCCTTCAAGAAGCTTGGATTCACTCTTCCTGACAGCGAAGCTACATTGCGTAGAATGATTGAGTCTGCTGCTGAAATGGGAGATCAGAAGACAGTGGGAGCGTTGCTTGCATTGACAGACGGATTTTCTAAATTAGCAGAAAGCATGGGCAATGCTGGTAAAGTGGTGAGCCAAGCTGCTGAAGCTTTCTCCAAATTGCAAGATGCTGTTGCAAGTCAAAAAACTGCTGTAGATAATGCATATCAAGCTCAGAGCGATGCTCTTGCAAATCAACATTATGCCATCATGGATAACATTGATGCTAATGCAAGCGCTATTGAAGAAGCTCAGATGAAACAAATGGCTTCTATGTCAGCTTATATAAACCAGCTTACGGCACAAGAAGCAGCCACACAAGCGTCTATAACAGCAATGAAAACGCAAGTGTCTGTTTTGAACAGTATTGTTTCAGCTTCTCAAAGTGCTGCTCAGGCTGTTACAGCAGAGAGTTTGGCTGACATACGTAGAAATGCAATGGCAACATTGCAAACAGCTTCTACAGCACCTGATTTGTCTGCTGTACCGGGATTGTTAGATGCCATCAAAGATATTCAAAAACCTGCTGAAACATTATACAGTAGTTTGTATGAATTCACTCGTGACCAAGGGATTGCTAATAACAACCTCAACACCATTAATCAAAATGGTACGACACAAGTGACAGCAGCACAAGCTCAACTTGATGCTTTGAATAAGTTGGATACGGATTTAAAAAATCAGATAGATGCTATGAATAAGAGTTTGTCTGATGCCGTAGCTTCTGGAACAGATGCTGTACAGAAAGCAAAAGATGCTGAAAATACCCGTTATCAGGCGGAACAAGCTAAGTTGGATGCACAACACACAGATCAAATAGCAAGGCTTGATTTGCAGGTGAAAACGGCTCAAGATCAATTGAATGCCATCAATGTAGTGAACACTAGCGTATTAAGTGTTTCGGCTGCTATAGCTGGCTTTAATGCCTCTATTAATGCTACGGTGAATAGTGCAATAGCTGCTGCCGGTGCTGCTTCACCTACAGGCAGAAGTGGGTCAACAAGCCCTGTTTCATTCTCTGTATATAATGCTGCCAATACGCTCACCAACAGTCTTGGTAGGGATGCAGGAGGTGGGCCATTGCCAACTTATGCTATGGGGACAAATGAATTGCCTAAAGACCAGATTGCAATGGTGCATAAAGGTGAACGTATTGTTCCAGCAGCAGATAATGCAGAATTAATGCGTAGGCTTAAAACACCTCCAGCACAATCTGCTGACACTCAGCAAATGAATGCTAAGATGAACCAATTGATTCAAACAATGGTTTCTGGTGATACGGCTAATTACCAAATCACTCGTGAAATGTTTAAATATATTCGTAATTGGAACTCTGAAGGTATGCCACCTACACGTCCAAATCTGTAATATATGCTTAAAGCCTGCCCTTTGGGTGGGCTTTTTGTTTATTGACAGCCTAGAAAGAACATGGTATAATTCAGGCTTAGAGCAGGAGAAAATTCAATGAAAATAATTCGTCCAATTGTGATGACGGATACAGGAACCTTCACTCGCTCCTCTACAGCAATGTTTTGGGGAAGCAATGGTTTCTTGCAGACATCATCGGCAAATACGCCACGATTCAGTTATAATCCTGCTAATTTAAATGCAGGGCCAACCCTTCTGAACGAAGCTGCATCAACAAATTTAGCTTTACAGTCCCAAGCATTTAGTACAAGTCCTTGGGTAGCAACAAATTTAACAATAACAAATCCAGCAACACCTGTTGCACTTGATAATACAACGACAACAAATTTGCTTACAGAAACAACAGCAAATGGTGTACACAATACAAGCCAACCTGTCACAATATCAACAGCCTTACCTTATGTATTCACTGTTTATGTGAAAGCTGGAGCTAGATCAGCATTTAGAATGCAAATTGACAATGCTGGTACAAATGGCTGTTATGTAGATTTTAACTTAACATCTGGTACAGCAAGCGCTCCTACACAATATGGAACGTCCATAGTAGCTGGTACAGCCTCTTTGGTAAGCGTTGGTAATAGTGGATGGTATAGGGCAGCTTTGTCCATACAGAGTTCCACATTAACCTCTGTCAATTTACAATTGTACACACTGCAAAGCGTAGGTGTTGTTTCTTATCTAGGCGATGGTGCTAGTGGATTTTATGCTTGGGGTGCTCAGTTTGAGCAAGCTTCTGTAGGCACAACATATATGTCTACAACAACAGCTACATTCACTAGAACGGCTGAAACAAACACAGCAATGCTTACCACAAACATTCCTGAGAATGATTACCCGGAATGGAATTCAACTACAACATATGCACAGAATGCATTTGTTATTGTGACATTGACAGGCGGCGCACCTCATTATATTTATCAAAGTTTGATTGCATCTAATCTAAACAATCCTCCAGCAACATCTAGTAGTGCTTGGGTACGTGTCGGTGCCGACAATAGATGGAAATTGTTTGATGGTGTTGTAACAAACCAAACCACTCAAACAAATGGTTTTGCTGTTGGTATAAATCCTGCTGCTCGTTTTGATAGTGTCACAGGTCTTAATTGTAATGCGAGTACAGCAACAATTAATGTTGTTGACCCTGTATTTGGAAACATTTACCAACGAACAGTGGTGCTTACATCATATTCAGGTATTCAAGATTGGTATGCATATTTTTATGAGCCAATTGTACAACAGTCTGATTTCACTGTCACAGATATTCCAGCAACCTATAGCCAAGCAACAATTACAGTGTCATTTACAGGAGCGAATGCTTCTGCTGGAGAACTTGTAGTTGGTTTGTCTAAAGAAATAGGATACTCGGAATGGGGTGCAAAAGCAAGCATTATTGATTACTCTGTAAAAACAAAAGATTCTTTTGGTAATTATGTAATCACACCACGCAATTTTAGTAAACGTTTAGATATTAATGTACAAGTGCCTATTGCTCAAGCAGATTTTTTAGAGCAACTTCTAGCAGGATACAGGACAACACCAATTGTTTATGTAGGCTCCAATGCAGCCACTGTACAAGCTGGACAACCTACCCCAACATTCTTCACTTCTGCGATTGTTTATGGGTATTACAAAGATTTCCAAATCGACATCACCTACAATGATTTTGCTACATGCAGTTTGCAGGTTGAGGGTTTAACTTAAAAGGAATATGAGATGTCAGTAACTCCACTACCACCAGCGCCAAATAGGAATATGACGCCTGCTGTGTTTGTCCCTACGGCAGATGCATTTGTAGCGGCTCTAACTCAGTTTGGCACTGATATTAATACAACAGCAGCAGCTATTAATTCTAATGCTACAGCAGCGCAGACAAGTGCTAACAGCGCAGCTACATCAGCAGCTATAGCACAATCCTCTGCCTCAGCAGCAGCAGGAAGTGCAAATGCAACAGCATGGAATGCTGCAACAAATTATACAGCAGGGACAGTTGTTTGGAGTTTGATTAATTATCAAACATACAGACGAACAACAAATGGCGTTTCAGGGACAGATCCATCACTTGACAATGTGAATTGGACTTCAACTAACCTAATTCCACCTGCTTCGGCAACAATACTTAATTCAACTAATTACGGAGGCTTATAATGGCTGCTAATATTACACCAATTTTCCCTATTGCACCATTCAATGGAATTGCAACTCTAACATCTGCAACAGCACTAACCTCTCGTGCTGCCATTACAGGAACAACAGGACTGACACAGCTTACACCAACATCTACTAACGGTACAAGAATTGACGCTATTACAGTGAAAGCCAAGGCCACATCTGTTGCAAGCAATGTTTTCATTTGGCTATATAACGGAACAACTTCTTATTTGTTTGATGAATTCGATGTTACAGCAGTGACAGCAGGCAATACAACAGATTCATTTGTTTTGACTAAAACTTATTCTACCCTTGTACTTCCACCTACATATCAATTGTTCATTTCTGAGACAGTGCAGACAGATTTGACGGTGTTTGCATTTGGAGGTACATACTAATGTTTCCTACAAGTTTTACAATACCTCCACAAGCCAAATATCAGGTGTATAACTCTTCTGGAACTTTTCTTCCTCAAGCTGGTGCTCAGTGGTATATAGTTGACTTATTTGGGGGCGGGGGAAGTGGAAATGCGTCTGGTAACTTTGCCGCTGGTGGAGGCGGCGGCTCAAGACATTTGGCATTCATCCCTGCATTTTTAATCACAAATCCTGTTTCTGTAACAGTTGGTGCAGGAGGAGCTTCTGTGGCAGCAGGAGTGACACCCGGAAATGCTGGAGGAAACACCTCATTTGGCACATTTGCAACAGCTTATGGGGGAGGGGGAGGCTCTGGTTCAACAGGTGGTGGTGGAGGAGGGCATCTAAGTGCAGGTGGTGCTGGTGGTGCAGGAGGATTGCCCGGAGTTTTCGCATCGCAACAAGGTAGTTGTGGTGGAGGCGGAGGCGCTGGAGGAAATGGCTCTGGAATTATGGGCGGTGTTGAATGGGGTGGAGGTGGTGGCTCAGGAGGAAGTGCTACTCAAGCGGCAGGAAGTTCGCTCTACGGCGGGGGCGGAGGTGGAGGTACAGGTGCTCCCGGAGGTAATGGAGGGAATTCCAGTGCGGGTGTTGGTGGAACAGGCACTTCTGGCACTGGTGGAAATGGAGCATCGGCTACAAATCTTACTCAGGCTGGAAGTGGAGGTGGTGGTGGAGCAACAACAACAGCAGGATTTGGCGGTAACGGCGGATTTCCTAGTGGGGGTGGAGGTGGTGGAGGCACCAGCACTGGAGCCAGCGGCGCTGGTGGCAATGGCCGTGCTGTCATCTACTGGATATAATTTAATACGAGGAAAACATGAGAGCAGCGCATATTGATGAAAATAATGTCGTAATAAACTATGTCTTAGTAGATGGATTTTCTTCCACATTCATTGACCCTATGGATTCTGCAATAGGCAGTACATGGAATGGAACAAGCTTTGTTCCTCCTACACCTATTCCACTCACTCGTGACCAATTGAAAGCTGCAAGACAAGCTAAAGTCGATGCTTCCATAGTAACAGTGGATGGATTGAATTTCAATGGGGATGAGACAAGCCAATCCAGAATGGCAAGGGCTATTCTTTCTCTGCAAGCTCAAAGCCAAACATCCACCATGTGGATTTTAGCCGACAATACAGCTACCACTGTCACCCTCTTGCAATTGCAGAAAGCTCTTGCAGCAGCAGGAACATACCAAACTTCTGTTTGGAACATCTATTAATAAGGAAGCAACATGAGGAAATTAAAACTCTTTCTCTTGTTGCTCTTTGTTCAGCTTGCCGTCCCTCTGGCTGTTCTAAGAGCAATTTGGGGCACAATTGTTTCTGATGAGGAAACACACACATGGGAAATATTAAAAGCTTACGATAGGCTTGCTAATGCAACATTTAATGGTGATAGTAATGAAACCATTAGCAGTCATGCTAACAGAGCAAGAAGTGAAAATAGGAAGTGGGGCTGTGTGCTCTGCAAGTGGCTTGACAGTATTCAAGCAAATCATTGTAAGGATGCAGAAGGTGTTTAGATGACGATAGTGGAATTATTTATTACAGGAGTTGGTACTGTCATTTTTACACTTCTTGGCCTTCTTTACAAAGCTAATGCATCTAGATTGAAAGATCATGAAGACCAAATCAGAAAGAAGGCTGATTCTGATAGGTTGCATGAAATTGAAGTGAGGATGCAGAGTGAATTTGGCAAACTTGAAGCACGACATGACAGGGAAATGGATCAACTGGCACAACGACTAGGTGAACAAATCCGAACAACAGAAACTAATATTCTTACACAAATACGCCTGATGATTTCTGTAATACAAGGTGGAAAAGAATAAATTAAGGAAAAATCAAATGGAACTTGAACAACTGATAAAAATAATGCCTGATGCGAAAATTCGTGCAGGCCAGTTCCTTGATTCACTCAATGCCACGATGAAAAGATTTGGAATAGATAGCAATTTGAGGCAAGCTGCTTTCCTAGCACAAATAGCACATGAAAGTGGTCAATTGAAGTGGGTTAAGGAAATATGGGGGCCAACTCCTGCACAGCTTAAATATGAAGGTAATGTTGAGCTAGGAAATACTTCTGAAGGTGATGGGAACAAATACAGGGGAAGGGGATTCATACAAATCACTGGCAAGGCCAATTATAAGGCTGTGGCTGAGTTTTTTGGAATAGATTGTATCAACCATCCAGAATTACTAGAAACGCCTCTATGGGCCTGTATGACAGCCGGATGGTATTGGCAAAAGAGAGGATTGAATGCTCTTGCTGACCAAAAACAATTTGACATGATTACTAAACGCATTAATGGTGGAATGAATGGTAAAGCTGAACGTGATGCTTTTTATACCACAGCATTAAATGTGCTAGGAGAAAAATGATGGAATGGAAAGATGTTGCAGGATTGGTAAGTAAGCTTGCTCCCACTGTTGCCACAGCATTAGGAGGCCCATTGGCTGGAGGTGCTGTGAGTGCTTTAGAGGGTGTGTTTGGCTTGACAGGCAATGACAAATCAAATGATGATCGTCAATCTGCATTGGCAGCAGCTATTGCAGGAGCTAGTCCAGATCAATTGGTTGCCATGAAGAAAATGGATTTAGATTTTCAAGTTCAAATGGCTGAACTAGGATTTAAGGATGCAGAGGCAATTGCACAAATAGCAGAAAGCAATCAAGATTCTGCTAGGAAACGTGAAGAAGTGGTGAAGGATAGCACACCCACTGTTCTAGCATATGCTACTACAATAGGTTTCTTTGGTATTCTGGCAGCTATTATGTTTGCACCTATTCCTGCTGGTGTTATGAATATGTTGAACATAATGCTTGGTATTTTAGGCACATGCTGGACAGGCGTGTTTGGTTATTATTTTGGTAGCTCCGCTGGAGACATGCATAAAACGAATTTGTTGGCCCAAGCTAATGCCCAACAATAATTTCACTTCGTGGTAGAAGAGCGTCTATAAAGACGTTAGCCCGTACATCGTAATTGATGTACGGGCTTTTTTTTATTGTTATGCCACAATACCATTCAGCTTGTCAAGAAATTTCTTTGTTTCTTGTTCAGCTTTATCCATTTCTTCCTTAGTGTGTTGCTTATGCACATGCGCAGCAATTTCACCACCGGGCGTCACAATCTTTGGTTTATCTTCTTTAGGTTGTGGAGAGGATTGCAAACCACAATCGATAGCAATGTATCCCTTACCAGAACTAATACGACGAATATTCAAGAGTGTAGCACCTACACCGTCTTCAACATCACCTACAACACCCACAACCAAATCACTAAGCGATTCATTTGGTTTCAAGCTTTTACGCAAATCATGCAAATAATTAAACAAATCTTGACCGTTCACATTTTCTCCTTAAATACCATCCAACAAATGATTTAGTTCGTCAAAGGATTTACCTTTTTCGACAGTTTTCTTAACAGCTTCTTTGACACGAGCTTGGAAGTAGGCTTTAAGATCGGCTGGTTTGAATTCACAAACCCTTGCAGCGGCTTTGAGAGCCTCTTTAATTTCCCGTTCCAAGTCTTTAACTTGCTCATCCAATTCCTTATATGTGTCGTCTTTAGACAAATATTCTTTCAGATGTTCTTGAGCCTCTTTAATAGCTGCTTGCAAATCCACTGCTGTATCATCAGACTCTTTAAAGTCTTTCTGCAACTCTTTCTGATACAGCAATGCTTTAATTTTTGGCACAATTCCTTTAGAATATTCTACCAAAGCCTTCTTATCAACAGGCTTCTTATCAATACTGTCAATTGATTCTGTTTTGTGTGTCATTCATTTCTCCTTGTCAATTATTCCATAAGCCATAGTGTGGCTTCCACATCATAATAAGCTGCTTGCAATATAGCTGTCAAGCGTTTTTCATCACCTCCACCAAGCCCTCCTCCGATGAGAGGCATGTGGACAGGTAGGTGATGACATCTTGCATATTCCGCCACAGCAATTGCTGAACAAGCCACGGCATCATAATCAATGTAGCATACATTTTTATCCCTCCCATAATATTCTTGTGTAATACAATTAGCGACAATTACATTAGTGTCGTCATCAGATGATAGCACAACTTGTCCTAGATGAAAACCTTTTTCTTTATAAATTTCACGATAGGATTTATATGCATAAGGCCACAAATCACGCACAAGCTTTGCAAATCCAGCGCCCATAACACCCTGTGCATTGCATCCGTGAGCTACTATCACCTTCCCTGCCTTTTCAGCTTCTACGACAGCATTAAGACAATCTCCGTATTCAATTGTCAGCATTAACAGCCTCATAAACTTGTTTCATTGTACGTAATTCATCTAATGACAATTTTCCACAAACATTCTTTATCCACAAAGTCAATTCCAATTTTTCAGCAGATTCATTTATAACTTTTTTAATTTCTGGAGAGAGTATTTTTATACGACTTGCATAGAAACCTGCATTTCCTCTAACTTCATGTCCAGTATTTTTATTGAAACGGTATTCATATCCAGATGCATCTATAGTAACAATAATCATAGTGGCAGTGATGCGTTTAATTATTGCCACATTTTTAGATGCTAGGCCTTCTAAAAGAACTTCATCACCAACCTTCAAATTTTCAAATAAACTCATTATTCTCTCCCTGAAAGTAATTAGCCTCCACTATAAACATAGTGGAGGCCATTGTCAAGCTTTATTTACCATCTTCTGTTGTTGTACTAAATGGGCCATCACCCTCATCAGCTTCAGGTGTTTTATTATACACAATATTCATTGGACAATCATCAATCCAAATATCCACCTTAATGCCACGATTCATCATAAACACCATCTTAGCTTCACCATCAGTGAAATAGAAGTCATCCACCTTGTCACCAAGATGAGCTTCCACTACATCACTAAAGTCTGGATTTCTATCTGACACAATGCAAACTTTACAGTTGTTCTTCCTAAATTTCTTGATTATTTTATCAAACAAATCAGGGTCACGCGTATATGTATCATCATAATCTAAAGCTATGTGCATCATTGTTACGTCATCATAATCATCTTTTGCCATATTGTCTCCTATTGACAGGCCAAACACTCCGAATTGGAGCTAATAACACCACGGCTTGAATATATGTAATACAAGCTGTGAATACGTTCATTCAAAAATGCTTCTTTATGCAAAGCTGCAACATCTTCTTCCTTGGCATTCTTTGGAATGAAAAGATTTAGACTTTGCCCTTGGTCAATGTGTTGCTGACGTGTTGCTGCAAGCCTCAAAATATCAGCTTGACGAATTTCAAATGCTGTGAGAAACACAAGCTTCTCTTCTGCATTCAACCAATCCACATGCTGAACAGAGCCATATCCTTGCACAACATCAGCAATACATTTTTCAATATCCAAACCTTTACTCTTAATCAAAGCCAGCAATGCAGGCACCACCCTATCCATTTCACCAGCACTTGTACTTTGAGTGAAACAATAAGCACTGTCAGGATTAATGCCTTCACTAATTCCACCATAAGCCAATGCTGTCGATTTAGTTGGGGCAACAGCCATACGGTGAGTGAAACGCAATCCAGAGCCTTTACACCATTCAGGCTCTCCCAATTGAATAGCAAGCCATTGAGAAGCTTTCAAACTCTCATCATTAATGTGTTTGAATATTCGATTGTTGTATTGATGTGTCTCAAAGCTTCCCCAAGGCATCATATGCTCTTGTAGGTAGGTATGAAATCCTCCAGCACCCAAACCAATTGCCCTACTTTTTTCAGTGCTACGTACAGCTTTTTCCATGCCTTTGATGTGACGAGCTTGCTCTAGGAATTCAGATACAACACAATCCAAAAACACTGTAGCCACAAATACAGCATCTGTACCCTCCCATTCATCACTCTTACTCAAATTCATCCAAGCAAGAACGCAAGTGTATGTGTGTTCAGCATCATTGTGAAGGAATATTTCTGAACATTGCCCTGTCAAGATACCATTAAACACACCTTTGTGTTCCAGATGCTCTACAAAACAATATGTATCATCATATCGACCTTCATCAACAACTTCAAAAACTTCTACAAATCGTTCAGCATTCCTATCAGGCACATGGTCAGATATTTCTAGTCGATGTGTATGCAACCCCAATTTCTTCAATTGCACAATACCCATACCACTAATCAACAACCGTTCTACTTTCTTGCAAGAATATTCTTTATTCTCACCAGAGCCATCATTAGCAGGCAAAAGATATTTTCCAGCATCTCTAGCTTTACGCACTTTGGACTGTACACCCAAAGTTTGCAACATAAGTTGAATTTCTCTCAAAAATTCTGGTTCAACAGAAGCTATTTGCAATGTTTGAGATTTACCTATCCTGCACACTGTCCCATCAGAGTCTAACAGTCCAGCAAACCAATCAAGACGTGACTGTACAGAATAAAATGCATCAGGCACAAAAAATTTCTCTTCCAAATTAGGCACATTGAAATATTCCCTATCTTGATTGTCTTGAGTTACCCAATTCTTTGCATGAGACTCAAACAAATGTTTCAACAAACGTTTGCCGCCATACAAATAAATTCGACTATCTTCCCCTACACTACAACCATCACCACTATAAAAACCATTTTGATATGCTAGATGAAGGTTTTTTATCCCCTCAATAATAGGAGTGGACAGCTTAATAAGCTTGTCACCAGCCTGTAGTTCATGAGCACGTTTCTCTACAATTTTTCCATGTCGATGCCCATTCTCTTTCACATAGAATTTATGGTATTCTGTGCAATTTAATTCATATCCTGAATCAGTGACAACCTTTACAAGCTTCTGGCTAGTTCCTGTCTTTTCCACCGTAACAGTGCTCCACTGTTTTCCATTCCACACTATGGCTTCTTTGCCCGCCAACTCTTTAATTGTCTGATGGCCTTTATTCGTAAGAATAAGAGTTTCTGGAGCAACACAGAGCTGACTGTTATTCACAAACAAACCATTATTCACATAAGTCATAGGACGAGCACGATTAACTTTATCTTTAAAGAAAAAATAACCCTTGCCTGTCACCATCTTTACTTTAAGAGCACGAGAAAAACGTTTCGATGCCTCTTCATCACCTTCATTCAACAAACGAATATATTCATCTGTGATTGTCCAACCAATATTCAAGCTGTCAGGATGCTTTTCGAGTTCTTCAGCCACTTCCCAAAAATCACCATGCATAATATCCAAATAGCCAGCAAAAGCTCCGCGCCTTGCAGTTCCCTGACTTACATCCTTCATACTCTGCACTTGAGAACGAAGCACAGGGATAACACCAGAAGCTTTACCGCCAACACTAATAGCACTGCCACGAGGGCGAATAGGTGTCAAGTCTGTCGCTGTACCAAATCCTTGCTTTGTCAGAACAGCCACTTCTCGATAGGAGTCATAAAAACCAAGAATGGAGTCCTCAATAATAGAGCCAGCACAAGATACAGGACAACCTCTAGTTGTTCCCATATTAGCCAATACAGGAGTAGAGCAAGCAACCCATCCATTCCACAACACTTCAAAAAACTTATCTTCCCATGTACGTCCATCAGGACTTGTTTTAGGAGCATGTTTAGCTGCTGTACGAGCTATACGCTCAAATTGCTCACGAGGGTTTTTAGCTTTATACAAATACTTTTCTACAAAAAGCTGGTAGCCTGCTGTAGCCATCCAGCTAGGCACTGTTCCATTTGCTTGACCTTCTTTTCGATGTTTACTGAATGTTTCATATTTCATTTATTCTCCTTGTTTCCAAACAAACTTCTTTTCATCCCAAGCTTTTTTATATTCACGTCCTGTTTTCACAAAGAAATCATTAGCAACATATTTTTGAATCCCGCCATAAAACCAATTTGCAATAGGGTTGTGATTGACATTATAAATTGGAGTGAATCCTAAGTCTGTCAAACAAATGTCAATACGGCTTCGTACAAATGCTTTACATTGATGTGCTGTTATTCCTGTTCCGGGGGTACCTTTTTCAAACAATTTATCTGTAATAGCATCCTCATGTTCTACGAGAATGACAGCACCAGCTTTAATACCAAGCTCCAGATAATTCAAATATTTCTGGAATTCTTCAGAATTGCCATTTTCCATGCGCAATTCTTCAATTGCTGTACGGAACAAAGCTGCCCCACCTTGTTGATGCAAACCTTCATCAATTGTCGATTGATTAATACCAGCTACAACATTACCAATGTAATTATTACCATTACTCTGAAATGATTTCAAATAAGAAAAAGCACTAAACAAAATAGCACCTTCCATCATAGAAAACATCCCCAAACTCATCAAATCATCTTCAGAGTCCACAATTGCATTCAGATGCATCACCCTATTGGATAACACTTTGTCGTGCTCATAAGCCTCGTAAAACTCATCTGTGTCGATGTTTAGAGCTTGATTAAGCTTGTTATAAAATGGCGAATGAACAGCCAATTCAAAAGCACCAAATACAGCAGCCATACGTTGCACTTCAGGACGAGGAAATGCTTTCATTACACGACCAAGCCAATATTCTTCACCAGCAAATTGTTCATATTTTGTGAACAATTTCAATGTTTCAATAATGCCGTGTCTTGCACCAGCAGAAACATTTACACGCAAATCTTGTACGTCTTTCTCCACATCAATTTCACCATCTGTCCAATAGCATGTCTCTAGCTGTGTTTTGGCAAATTCTACGAATTGTGGATATTTTACAACAAACGATGATGTAGGAGTCATTATCGTGGGTAGTTTCATTTATTCTCCTAATAAGTAAAAAGGAACTCACTTTTATTAGTGAGTTCCCATTATATCATTATGCCATTATTTAGGCAACTCTTTTTTACGACGTGAAGGTAATGGATTTTCGACAATATTAGCTTCATGCCACAATTTCAAACTGCCATCATTCTTATGAGGATTGCCTCGTATTTCCAACAAAATTGCTTCAAGCTGTTCAATTTGAGAACGAATTTCTTTTTCGTCAGGGTTAACTAGCTCTGGAGGGAATGCCTCTTGAACATCCTCACCATACATACGTCCTGTAATTAAACCGCCTTGTAATTTCCTTGCTAAGGACAAATCAGAATAACTTGCAGCAATAATTCGATCTTCCACTGTAGCTAAACTTGATTTCAAAAAACTATCGTTGCATTCCACTTCACCAACAAGCTGAAAACCGATAACAACTTTTCCTTGCATATTCCGATGCTGTGAAGGAACAAATTGTACAGGATAGTCTAGGTCAAAGCCGATAATTTTCAAAAATGGAGCAATGATGTTTGCATTAGCCGGATCAATGAAATCCATTTGTCGGAGATGTTTCAAATCATCAATTAGTTGCAAATCCGTAATAGATATAGTTTTCATAACTCTCCTTCTTAATGCTGTGGAATCAAGTCAAACAAATCCACTTGTTCAAATCCTTGATGTTTGCGCACTTTACCGCTTTCATCTTTGATGACATAACGATTATATTTTTCATTGATGGTGCATGTAAAACGACGGTCATAACCAACAGGCTGATTTGTTTCAGGGAATTTGGTTAGGTTATTAGCACAAACACGTTGCAATGCTGTACCAACATCATAACCTTTAGCTTCCAACTTCTGAAGCAATCCCACCACTGTTACAAACAAATCACATGCGCCATCCAGCAATTCCGTTTTATTCACCAAAGCTTCATTTATATCATAATTCGCTGGAAAATTACCTTCAATCAAGCTTTGACGATGTGGGTCAATACTGTCAATTGTCTCACACAACTCTTCAAAAATATAACTGATTTGGTCATCAATTGTATTGTATGTAACATTAGACAAATTTCCTGCCACATCATTAAACTCAAAAACACTTTGTGTTGCTGCCAACACTGTTTCATTCAATTTCATATTCTCTCCTTATTGATTATTTGCTGTGCAGCGAATTTGAATAAATTTATTGCACATTGAATATTCCCGGCGTTTGGAACACCCATTGTTCTGTAATCCACTTCTTCAACAAAGGAGTTTCATGCAGCTTGTATTTAACATTATACTGATATTCTAATGGCAGTACAACACCTTTTTCATACAATTTTAAACCTACATCTGAAGCAGCAAAATCAATGGAGTCGCCTTGACTGAACAAGGATGGGCCACCTAACCAACTCATGATGACAACTCCTTCAGGAGAGCCATCAATCATGAGCTTCAATTGAATTTGCTGCACTCTTTGCATCATTGCAGCAATTGCATTCATAGTGGCATAGCCTCCAATACAGGGACACTATTAATAATCAAGCTCGTTCCAATAATAGGACGCTTCAAATTCACATTGTTGTACGCAAAAGCATAACTCTTGTCATCAATCAAACAGCCTGAGTTAATAGCAAAATACAAACCATTAGGATTAGCCCAATACTTAATTCCAAAGCTTTCATGGAAATGTCCACATACATGAGACATACCCATAATTTGGCTTGTGCGTATAGCATCAACACTCTTACCATGATGAATATAAACTTTATTACCATCTGGTAATGTAATTGTCAAGTCATTGTGCCATTTCCATCCATCATCAACACCAAGTACATCATTATAACTCTTAATGTAGTGACGAGGTATTCCATGCTCTTTAGCCTTGCGATATATCATTGATCCATGATTGGAGTCAATAATATCCATCACAGGAAATAGTTCATGCAATTCCTTAATAACAGGCAAGGCCGCTTCTAGTTCATTTCCAGCAGAATATAAGTCCGGGTCAGAAGAGTGAAACGAAAGGCTATGCTGGTCTAGTTCGTCACCCAAACAAATCACCCTTGTAGGATTGTATTTTTCCTTCAAATTCTTCAAAAATGGAATCAGATTCTTGTGATGATAGGGAATATGCATATCTGAAATAAACAGAATACGTTCATTACAAGAACCTTCTTTAAAGCTACGATATTTTTTCAGATAATCATTCACAGTGGATTTTGGCATATCCAATATTTGAGCAATTTCTCTGCCACTAGCACCATCATTGAACAAGACTGTTGCTTCATGTTGCCATTCTTTAGTCAAATTTATTCTCCTTAAAGGGTTTTCAAAATACCTTCAATTTCTTTAAGCTTCTTTTCAATTTCAGCTATTTTATTTTTAGATGCACTCTCCACTTTTTCTAAAGCCAGCAGAGGGAACCAGAATGAATGGTCACTAATCGCACAGTAAAGCAAAACTCCATAATACGAATTAAATTTTTGAATTGTGAAAACTTTTCCTACAAACTTGTCCATTGGATTAGCCCAAGTATCCATCCACTCTTTGCCTATACCCATGCCATGTGGATGACGACTTTCCACTTTACGAGCTACTTTAACCACATCACCATCATTGAATTCATATTCACACATTTCTCTCTCCTTGTAAAATGTTTCTGACAATAACTTTTCGTTTATTTACATTACTAACAGATTCTCCAGAATATCCATTAAAACTAAGCCATTCTTTCAAATTTGCATCCTTCATCTTTTCATTTACTTGCTTTTCAAACTTAGCATCTTCAAATGAAATGTCATTGCTCTCTGCATATGTATGAATGTCATGACATGGATGACATAGTACACGAAGATTTTCCACTTCGCAATATAAATTTTCAACGAATTGACTAATATCTGCCACAGAACGAATACTGCCTGCTGCTACTGGATAGTGATCTACAGCAATTTCTTTCAGCTTAAACCAATTTTTACATATAGCACACTGACATTCCCATTTCTGAAGCTTATTCTCTCCTTGGTATGCTCGTCTAGCCCTTTGTATAGCTTCGTTTCTAGGAGGCCATTTAAGGCTCTTAGCACGCAAAGCAGAACGTATCCATCCCAAGTATTGGGCTTCAGTCATTGTACCTCCAGCCCTCGTTAAAAGGGCTTTATTCACCTTTCTAGCCATAGGTAATCCCCAACTTAGTTAGTGCTGCTTTGATGTCAATTTTATCTTCTGGATGCCTCAACATCATAGCCATTGTTGCCATTTCTTGCATTACATGAAGCCAATCAATTGTTATTTTACCCTTACACCCTTCCACTTCTATAGGCTCGGGATAAAGCTTTTTAAATACCTCCACCAGCGCCTTGAAAGCCTCTTTGTCGTTGGTGCAATCCTTGAGTGCGTCATATCCTCCTTTGCTTGCAAATTTAATCTTGCTAAAGCAATTGGGCTTATAATTATCAGTAGTATCACCAACAGCAATTTGATAATATAACCACATCCTTCCACACCCATCCACATCACCCTTCTCTGTCAACCACAATTTACCAAATCCTTCAATAAGTCTTGGTGATTCATCTTTGTCAGGATTGAAATGCCAACCCTCTGTTTGCTTTGCATCCTTATCAACAGCTACAGCAATCAGAATGTCTTCGTCATTCCCACTCTTTTTCCACTTCTTGTAGCCTTCAATTGTGGCTATTGACACAGCATCATCAGCTTCAATGTCTGTAACCAATTTACAATTGTGCTTGTCTTGAACATATTTTTTCATGTCTTTCAATAGCAGAGGCGTAATTAAGTCTTCACGATGGCCTTTATATGGCAGCAATGTTGCAGCTTTATGCCTAAACACTTCCCCTGTTCCTGTGTAGCCAATATATTCTGTTGCATTCAACTTGCTGCAAATACTTTTGATTCTGCCATCAATAATGTTTTTAGCACCATCCTCTGGTGACAAATATTGAGGTGGTGAGTCTGGCTCTGTCACCACCTTAAATGGTCTTGGCCTTACACCATCCACTACATCAAAGTCTTCAGCTTTGTAGTAGGTGTTTCCAGACATTTCATTTTGAACTCCAATCCACCCACCAATTTTCTTTCCATGATGACCCCACAATTCTGTCCTATTCTTAAACTCTTGCACATATCCTGTAGGCTTGTGTGTTGCTGTAATAAACACTTCTTGTGCCACTGACACAGCTTCAAAAATTATAAAATCCACATCAAATACTAATTTAGGCATTCTTTCTCCCAATGAATAAAGCCCACACCCTTGCGGATATGGGCTTGTTAGCTTAACTAAACATCTGATTAAAACGGAATATCATCGTCAATTTCATCTTCATCTTTAGGTACAACTTTTTTAGGCGTTACTTTCTTAGTTTTCTTTTCTTCAGGCTGTTTTTGTACAGCTTCTTCACTTTGTGTCTCTTCCTTAGCAGCTTCCATTGCTTCAATGGCTTTCTGCATATTGGAGCCAGCATAGTTTTTAGCAAGCTTAATCTTCTTGATGACATTAGCTCGCAAATGCTTCACTGTTTCTGGTGTAGCATTTGTAAATGTTACAACCAAAGGCTCAACCTTCAAAGCAGCAAATTCTGGCAACACTTCTGTTTCATTGCCATCATCATCTGTCTCAAAAATTGGTGCTGCTTTAGACAAACTCTTGTAACTGACATTTTTGTAAACAATAGGATTGCCATCTTTGTCTTCTTTGCCACTATCAGTGGATTTGATTTGGATGTCAATCAACAATTGCTTACCAATCAATTTAGCAATATTGCCACTCTCTGGCACATTTGGCTCATTAACAGCCTCAGACAATTTAGACAAAACACTATTGACATGGAAACGCCAAGGCTTGCCACTATCTTTACCATTAGGCAACATCACTGGCCCTTTAGTAAAATTAATACCTTCCAATTCATTCTTAAACACTTTGTTCAAGCAATGGCGGTATTGAGCCTTACCAATGTCACCGCCATAGTCAACAATGTCATTAACCAAATCAACATAAACAGCCACTTGTTGTGCTGGCTTTTGTTTCTTGATTACAACACCCTCTGTTTCAGCAGTGGCTTTAGGGTCAATTTTACCATCCACTTCATAGAGGTCTTTACGTTCTTGTTCGCCCAAATCAACAATCAGAGAGACACGAGCACGACGCTGGCCTTCTTTTGGTGTTACAAAATTGTAGCTATCTCCTTGGCTACGTTCTTGACGATTCTTTTCCCTATCAGGGATAAATTCAAAATCAGACATTATGTTTCCTTTATAATATTGTGCGTGTTATCGAGCACTTGATTTGATGGCTTTGTTTAAAGATGAGTAGCCACCGCTCATCATGAAATTACTTGTGTAGTGTGTAAATAGTGTTACGAGTTTCAATCTCACCTGTTTTAGCATCATAATACAGCAGTTCAGATGTGTGCACTGTTTGCACCTCACCCAAAATTGGATGTCCTCGCACACCCTCTAAAACAGCACCATTTGGACTTACTTCCAGAGCCAATTCATATGTAGCTCGTTGCTTTGTCATTCTAAATCTCCTCAATTAGTTTGTCAATACCCTTTTCAAAATATTCAAATCTCTTAGTCATAGCTATAAATCCAGCGCTATCAAAATCAGAATATCCATGCTTGTGAAGCCAATTCAATAAACTGACAGCATTTAGTTTGTATGTTGTAAAATTCTCTGATTTCTCCCTCACTCTAGCACGAGGGAAATCCTTTGGAAATTCTGTCTTTGTTGTAGCCCAAAGAATATTACCATCCTCTCCCCTCCATTGAATACCCCTAGTTCGCATTAAAACAGCTACAGCAGCCTTTTGTAACCTAATGCATGTCCATCTATCCAGCTTCACTGTTTTGCCCTTCTGAGGCCGTTTAGACGTATTTGCCATGAATTGTCAACGGTTCAGAATAATTACCTTTATTGTCTTCATCAGCCATCTTCTGTCGTGCTTGCTTATCTTTGACAAGCTTACGACGAAGCGCAACTAAACCTAAAGCAAACACAACACCAGAACCAAGAAAAGGCCATACAAGCTCACCAGAAGGCTCTGTAGGAGGAAGAGTTGGTGTAGGTAATACAGCAGGGCATACAGCTTCCACTTCCTTACCAAGCTGTTCAGCACGAACACTCTCAGGACGACGTTCATGAATACTTTCCATCATGTTACGTGCATAAGAGCAATTGTGTGTGCTTACAGCTTTCTCTACATCAGCAAAGCTTGGTGTTGCAAAACTAGGACTAATTGTAATCAACAATGCCGTCATCGACACTATTGTTAATAGCTTCTTCATCTTGTTGCCCCTTTTTCTTTTTACCAAAAATCCTATCCCATCCTTCAGCATAAGCTGATTGATTTGTCCCCTTGCTTCGTATGGCATCACCTGTCACTTCATTACGAGAAGTGAAGCTGGAAGGATATTCAAATCCAGCGTAAGGATTACCTTTTCCTGTACCAATTTGTCGATTCATTACACTACGACTCATTTACCCTCCAATATAATATATCATACAATAAGAAACTAAAAGCCAGAAAATGAGTATTAAAGCTAGAATGAAGTATTCCATTTATTCCTTTAATAATTTGTTTGTCTAGCCAATATGATTACTATTGCTGTTGCCACTAAAATAATAAATATACTCAATTTAACAGCCTATCATCTTCAAACAACACCAAAGCATGATGACAAACACTTTGAATATCATCACACCCATTGATGATATTAGCTGCATCAATAGCTGCTTCAGGATCGCTAAATGAAGCCACTTGTGTTGCAATGTGATTTACACCATCATTGTCTTTAGTTGCAGATGTAATCAGAATTTTAAAGTCTTTTGTTGCCATTTCTTTTCTCCTGTTTAAATTAGGTACTGTTGCACGTATCCTATCTATATACTGTTTTAGTGTCATGCCCTCTGAATTTTGTATCTGCATCTACAACACCTCAATAAGACGTGTGATGCCAAATTGGTTTTCCATAATTTCTTCTGCTGAATACATATGAGCAACAGCCTCATCACGTTGCTCTGCATTCTCGAATTTTACAGAAGAAGTGGCAACAGCCCCAGATTTATGAATTGTAGTGATTAGAATTTGAAACATAATTTCTCCTTAGTGAATGTCAGAATACTTCTTACCAAAATTAATGTCACAAGCCAATTCCCGATTAAGTTTTAGCCTATCATTTACTTTCTGCAATGCATCAGCAACAAGCTTATGATACTCTTCTTCCATGCCCTCGTCAAGCTCTAAAATAATTTCATCGTGAAATTGTCCTAACAAGACATATGGTAAGCCTCGTATTTCTGCCAGCTTTTCAACATATGTCAACCACAAATCCAGAATAAAAGCTCCAGAGCCTTGAATCAATGTAGAAAAACGATCTTTCTCTGTTCTCAAGCTGTAATACATTTTACTTATTGGATTGTATTGCCACTCTCCAAAAGGTGTTTGTTTTACATATGTCGATGCTGCAATTTCTTTAATACTCCAATTCATTTCCCAATACGCAGCATGTAATGCAGCAGCCACTTTTTCATCCACTTTAGCTGTTCTAGCAATTGTCTTAACACCTGCACCATATTGACTGGCATATGTGGTCGATTTTCCTATTGCACGTATTTTATCAATACGCTTGAATTCAACCTCCTTATCGACCACATTCGGAAAAATATTATTCATTGCCTCTTCATCACCAGCTTTGTAAGCCTGATAAAAATCATATTCATCTTGTGTCAATAGTTTAGCAATAACTGCAATAGTCATATGTGGGTCAAATGTTTTAGATAATTGGCTTTTAACATACTCAGGATCAAGAGGAACTTGAAATCCTAATTTGAGCCTGTCTTCCAAGCTACTCAAATCTGAACCAAGCAGCACTTTCCCCGGCCTTGCAATCAATAACCCACGTAATTCTTCACCATAATCTACACGAAGAGAAGGGAGATTAACAATCTCTCTGTGTTGAAGACGTAAAGTGTTTGTAAATCCTCCAGCACCAGCTATAAGCTCTCCATCAATTTGATCCCGTAAGAAACCATTCACTACAGAGTGACGATGATTGAGGATACCAAGTCCAGCAATATGCTCAACACCATTTCCTTCTTTAATCAAATCCTTTACAGATTCACAAACTTCACCACCCTTCAAATTAACTTGAGGAATGTTTCTACCTGTACCATCACTATCACGTACAAATTTATGAGTTGCTGGCTCCCATCCAAGAGAAAATAGCCAATCCTTAATTTGTTGATGACTTGCTGGATTACCATCCACCCATTCCAATATTTCAACAATATCTTCTGTATGCTCAAAAGGGAGGTTGTTTTTCTCTGTCAACTCTTTCCATCGCAAGCCTGCGGCAGATAAATCACCATTCTTTTTAAATGGCTTTGCTGGACGGCTTCTAACAACGCTTACAGCCTTTTTAGGCATAGCAATACGTAAGTGCTCTGTCTTCTCTTTAATCTTCTCTGCGAGCCTCCCTTGAAGCCTAATAGCCTCTTCTACATCAAGAGTCCATTTATTCTCTTGAGTTTGACGAAGCTCCTCCATTTTATGCATCAAGAAATTAATTGTCCTATCAAACATAGCTTGATTGAACCCACTCTTTTCTGTACACAATGATGTAAGACGAGCCACTTGCCGCTTCCACAAACGTTTTTGTATCTTTACGTCTTCAATACAACGATGATTGTACTCTTCTTGTGTAAGGTTTTCCCAATCATCAATTGGAGGCTTAGGTACACCAAACTCCTCACCATATTCAGCCAAGCCGTGCTTAATTCTATCAGGTTCAAGATACCAAGACAAGGCCAAAGAGTCAATAATCTTTACACCAGAAATGTCATAGCCAAGCAACTTTAGAGCCTCGCCATCAAATAAAATGCCATTGTGCATTACTAGGATAGGATTTGTGTCAAAATATTCCTGAAGCTTCTTCCTATCCTTTTTTCCTTCATACACATGAACACCCTCACCATTAACAGGCATCCTAACAAACACATGAAGCTTGGGATTGGCTTGCTTCTTCATTTGCTCCAACAACCCTGTAGTTTCAATATCCGCTGCTTGTAGATTTTCTATATTCATGTGTACTTCTTTCTGCCTTCATTGTCAAAGAAACGATTGCATTCATTCTTTTCAAAATCATAAGGCACTATTACAAAATAAGATTGCCTGTAAGGATTTGCCCAAGCTGTATATCGATAGCATTCATTTCGTAGTGGGCAAGTCATTCCGTAACACATAGTGATGTCAGCCATTATTTTCCTCCGTATTGTCACGTTCAAAATTGATTGTATATTTAATTCCGTATTTAATCAACACTTCTTCTACAGAACGATTTATTTCCAATACACTCATTGCACGAGTGACAGCAACATACAACAGATTTTCTTCAAATTCATTCAAACCGACCCATGCACCACCCTTGATATGAGTTTTGAAATCTCCAGCCAACATCACTTGTTCACATTCTCGTCCTTTAGATTTATGTGCTGTTGTGAATGTTGCAATTGCATCATCACTCACTTCATAATTGCTAAGAACATCAATAAAATGTTGCCCCATGCCTCCACTAATAATATTCACCAGCTTTTGCAAATCACCGCCATCAGCCTTAGCTTCTTCCAGCAATTCATACCATGTAGGATATGGAACCAATGATTCATGCTTTACATTCTTGATGTCACCCTTATACAAAGCTTCTGCACTCTGCAATTGCTTGATAAAATCTGTAACATCAACCTCAATCTTTATCTTTTCACCTTTGTCAATAGCCACTACAGCTTCAGCCAACAGGGCAGCATTAGTACGGAAAAGATACATGTAAGGCTTAGTTTTGTCAATAACCCCATAGCCTATTTTACATTCAATATCTTCACGACCTTTTATTTCCATGTCTTTTTGCAAGACGGCTTCAGCTATTTCTGCAATTGCTTGTCCATAGCGGAAGCTACGAGATAAATAAGCTTTTTCAACATTACGATGTTCCATTGCATTGATGGCACCACGCCATTGATAAATACTTTGACGCCTATCACCAACCATGATGGATTTACATTCTTGTGTTTCAAAAATATCTAAGACACATGGTGTAGTGTCTTGCCCTTCATCGAGATATACTACAGGAAAACCTAAATCAGGCTTACTCAATTGAAACAATTTCAAATATGTGTCATGTGTTGCCAACACATCAGAGCTTGGATTTTTTCTGTCTTGCCACAATTGTTTGGCTGCTTGATATACAGTTTCAACAATCACGTCCTTCAAGTCTGGTCGTTTCTTCAACTCACCGACAGGCACATGCTTACGCATCAAATAGTCATCAGCAGAGCTTTCAAAACGCTGCAATGTCTGTTTCACCAACAACCCTACAGCAGCAGATGTCAAAGCATCTTCAATATTCTGTAGCTTGTAATAACGAGCAATTTCAGAGCCTGTTCCAGCTACATTTACATACCTACCACGAGGACGTTGCAATTTGTGCTGTAATGTACGTCCAAATGAAGCATAAGCCAAGCTATGTGTTGTGCGGCAAACTACATGAGGAGGAAATTTCTCTTGAGCTTCTTTGGCTGTTACAGAATTGAAGGCCATGTACAAAGACCTCTCAGGAATGGCCTCAGAAATAAGCTTCAATGTAGTGGTTTTAGCTGCACCAGCACAAGCTTCAATATTCAATGAATTGAATTTTTGTGCTTTAGCAATAGCCTCTATTTGCTGTTCTGTAGGCTTGAAAGTCATTTATTTCTCCGTGTTGTTTATCGAATGAAAGCTATTCTACGCATGTATTCTTGTAGTGTCAACTGGTTTTTACACAATTTATTTTCAAGCACATCTTTCTTTTTAGAAATGAAATATTCTTGCCATTGCATATTTTCAGGCTTATCAAGCCCACCATAACACAATGGTATTATATGATCTACTACAAAGCCTTTACAGCTTCCATAACCTTTCCCTGTAGGTGGACATGGGTGCATACGTTTAAACGCCTCTACGGCTGTTCTATCCCTATGTATGCGCCCATTTTCATCTCTTAATATGGCTGATGTTTGCAGAGACAGACTAAGTAGAAGAGTAATCATTTCTCAAGCTTTGCCAAATCTTCTTCGAGACATTCTATCATCCAATCAATCCATTTCATACGCAATTTACGTATATTAGATGCGGTTTGTTCAAATTTTGGATGATAGACGTAAAGCCAATCTTCCAAACGAGACTCTCCCTTTAATGCTTTACCTATATAGTCACACAAAGAAGCGACTCCAATAGCACCAAATTCATGATAGTGGCTGACATCAGATAAAGCCCAACAAATATAATAACTTCGACCAGATTCTATAAGCTTTTTAGCTTTTTCTAAAAGTAGAATTTTTGTTTTAATTTCATTAATCTTTTTCATACTCTTCACCTTATATACCCAAACGCACACAAATACGACTCAATTGTGTTGATCCCCATTTCCCACCTCGTGCTGTAGGAACACCCATATTGTTAAATTCCTCAGCAATTTGAGACAATGTTTTCTTTGCAGCTTTAGCGCTCAATATAAGAGGCTTAATTTTGCTGGCAAATTCATCTGCAATAACACTGGAAGCTTCTCCACCAGCTATAGAAGCTTCTTTCTGTTTAGGGCCACCAAGTTTTACACCTTTGGCTTTTAAAGCTCCTAATGCTGCTTTAGTACGTTCAGAAATCATTTCACGCTCTTTCTGAGCCACAACAGCATAAATATGCAACATGAATTTGTCAACATTCTCGCCAAGCTGTGCAACAATGAATTTCAATTTTGTTGTCATCAATTGCATGATGAATACAGCATCACGAGAAAGACGGTCAAGCTTTGCAACAACAAGCGTAATATTCTCTTTCAGGCTCCTATTTACAGCCTTATTAAGAACATCACGCTTATCAAGAGCCAGCTTACCACTAGCCACTTCTGTAACAATGTCAACAATCTCATAACCATTAGCTTCAGCAAACCTTCTGATGTCAGCTTCTTGAGCCTCCAAACCATTGCCTTGACGGCCTTGATCTTCAGTGGATACACGAATATAGCCAATAAGTTGTTTAGACATTTGTTTCTCCGTTGTTTAGTTGATGGAATGAATAATATAGAACAATTCACCCCATGTCAACAACTATTTGCGCGTCAAAAAATTATATCGTGCTAGAAAAGTTTCCTTTGCTTCTTCATGACTCCAAGGATTTATCCTGAGTTCATAACCAGATTTACCAAGTGTGGGTTCTTCCACATCCTTCAAAAAATCCCAATGTTCACTTGCAGGCTTCAAATCACGCACTTCTGCTTTCAGCATCATAGCATCAACACGCTTCATTTCAGGACTAAACGGATAATTTAGCCCAAAACGTTTTGCCATATCAGCTTCATGCATCTTCTCAATAGCCTGATAGTCTGGAAGTAATTGCTTTAGTGGTGTTGGTACATCGCACAAGAAAGCCTCCATTGCATCGTGCATCAACAATTCAAGCTCATAACCCGGAGAGGCTATAAATGAAGCCAATACACAATGTTGAGCAACAGAATAATGTTGTTTCACTTGACCACCAAAGCGGCAAATATTGCTCAAACCAAGGGCAATGTCTTCAATTGTATAATCGTTTTTCTCAGGGTCAACATAATTGTAATATCGTCCTGATTGCAACAGAATACCATTAGACATATTATTCTCCTGTAGTGTTCAGTGTGTAATGCTTCGGATTTTTATCTTTATGCAATTCATTCAAATCTTTAATAAGCTTTGCCAAAGCTTCACGTTCTTGCAAATACCCCGTACCAATATTCCTATCATCAATCAATGTACCAGCAGCACGAGCTTCCAACAAGATTGCCACATTAGCCAATACACCACCTAGATTTGGCACCTTGTCTTTAGGGTCAAATTCTTCTCCTTCAGCCCAAGCTAATAAATGACGCAATGCAGCATCAATATAAATCGAAGCTTCCACTTTGGTCGCTTTGAAATTATTTTTACCATATTTGCCTGCACCATTATGCATAGCAACAGCACCGTAAGCTGTAGCCAAGCTGCTCCAACGACTAATTGGAATAGAACTTACACCATATTGGCGCTTAGGATTTGTGTCTATTGCCACAACGTCTGGTGCTGCAATTACAGTAGCCTCTGTTTCAGAATATGTATTAAAAATATTAGTGCCATTTTTATTCTTGGGGATACGCCAACCCACTATACGTTGGCTTGGAAGTGAATTGCCCCAATCAAAGTACTTAACAAAATCTACGTATTTTTCACCATTCAACAGCGCAACCTCCACCATTGTAGTAGGGTGCAAATTTGGCATCTTGTCTTTTTTGGCATTATAATGGTTAAATTCTGTATTAGCTATTTTCTTCAGCAATTGTTTTTCACGGTGATTTTTCTTTTTCGTTTCAACAAACAATTTACTATCGGCAATCAAGCCTTCAAAACCAATTTTACGATAGTTTAAATTTTCTGGATATTTAGCCTCTACAGGCATCCAAGTTATTTCTAAATTTTTATCAATATTCAATTGAATTTTCTCATAACTTTTGTAACCACTTGGGGTGTGGCGCTGTTCACCTTTAGAGTGACCATGCCAGTAAAATCCCATTTTATACATAGCTTTCAAAGCCAATTCAATAGATTCTTTGCTGTACAAATCAATAAAAGTGTTTTTGTAAGCTGAAGTGATTTGTTGCAATTTCATTTTCTCTCCTTTATTTATGAAACAGCCTCCATCCTATTATAGGATGGAGGCAATGTCAAGAACTAATTTTAACTGCCGTGATTTTCATGATAGCCAAAACCACGGGCTTTCAATTTCTCTATTGAAGATTTTCTCCAATTTACTGCCATTTCAAATGCCGACTCTTTACCATATTTTTGTACACTGAACGATTTACTTTGTTTTTTACCTGTTTCTACAGCTACCATAGCAGTGTATTTGCTGAAGAACAGTCCCGATGGTTGATTTCTTTCACTGTAGGATACACCTAACACACCAGTGGAGTTGTTCTTATTCATACTGCGATTTCGGCAGTTCAATAATCTTGGAACAAGTCTCAAATTATCTATAGAATTATTGCTGCGATTATGATCTTTGTGGTCTATTGAGAAATCTTCTTGGTTTTCAAAATTATTGTGCATGGCCCAAACAACTTTATGTGCCTTATAAAAACCACCTAGAGCATGAATTCTCCAATACCCATCTTTCTTATCAAGACTCCCTACAACATCTCCAATTTTTATTTTACTTCCTCTACCATATCGTGCAATCCATCTCAATCCACTAGGGCTGGTTGGATCAAGTTTAAAATATTTTGATAGGTATTCGTTATATTTTTTGTCTTTCATGTCTTCTCCATGTAAAGATGTATTGTACACGAAGAAGACATTTCTGTCAAGCTCTAACTGCCATCAGGTAAGAATGATTGAACACCATTCTCTTTTTGCCACTCATCTAAATCCACAAGCTGGTGTTTTTCACTGTCATAGTAACAAGCTCCTGCCGGGCCTGTAGTACCATTGTCTCGATTTTTGCTAATGAAAATCTTAGTTGTGTTTCTAATGATTGGGTCTTCATTCATCTTATCTCGTACAAGCAAAATATTCACGGCAGCACTCTTGAAGATGGTGGAAGAACCTGATGCAGATTCTTCAGAAATCATTGCACCCTCAGAATTTTGAGTTTTGCCCTCACCACTTTTACGAATGTGATTGATATTAATGAATGTAACATTATGACTTTTAATCAATCCCTTCTGCCATTTCATGAAAATAGCTTGCTCCTCATTACCAAGTCCATCCAAAATATCTTGTAATGGGTCAAGAATAATAATTTTACAATCACAAGCAATCACAAGCTGTTCCACTGTTTTTTGCAACTCTTCTACACTACCATCCCTGTCATCTACTAAATGAAAACGATGTGAGCCATCGGGTCGAAATAACAAATCCTTTTCTTTTTCTTTCACTTCAGGACTATTAAGAAAGGCAATGCGCTCATCTTTATTCTCAATAGAGGAGATTTTTCTGCCAAGATGACGAGACAGCATTGACAATCCATATTGTGATGCAGATAACTCCATAGACACAACGCCAACGCGATGAGGGCTATTATATATCCAATAATATACAGAACTGTCCACATAAACTGTCTTGCCTATCCCGCTCGCGGCGAGAAGATTAACAATACGCCCTAATCCAATCCCGCCTGTCATCTCATTCACTTTAGCCATGAATGGTGGAAACATTATACGTTCAATTTCCACTTCATCGCGTATTTTATCAGACAATTCCCCAGAACCTAAAACACCAGCAGGAACATAAGGCTTGGCATTGTAAAAATCATTGATGATTTTCTTGTCCAGTCCTGCTTGAAGCATCTCATTTGGGTCTTTCTTACTCCAAGTAATAACTTTCACTTTACCTTTTGGTAGAACAGCCTGTATCTTGTCTGTTGCCTTACGTCCAGCTTCGTCATTATCAAAACCAATAAAAATATTTTCAAATTTATTGAAAAAATCGTATTGTGCCTGAATCTGTTTTATAGCCCCTGTCTCACCCACTGTAGGACTAACTACAGCAGGGGCATCATAAGAGCCTCCACGAGACTTCGTATACTCATCCAGCACTTGATACACACTCAATGCATCAATTTCACCGCCTGTAATGATGACATCCCTTCCACCTTTTTCAAAGAGGAATTGACCCATCAAGTCACATTCTCTGCCCACCTTGCCTACAGGATTGGTAAAATCTTTTGGTACAACGCGTGTCTTATACCCTACAAACTTACTTTCAATTGTTGTAGGATGAAACACTTTCTCCACTTCGCCTGTTTCATCATCGTATTGAAAACGTGTTTTGTATTTGTTCGTAATGCCTTTATCCAAGCCACGATAACCCTTCGGGTCAATTCCAGAATAAGCTTTAATACGCTCATTTTGTTCGGGTGTGATTGCATCCCTAGTCACAACTTCCTCCTCTTCTTCCTCGTCTTCATCAAGCCCTCGTGCCTCTCGTTCATCATCACTCAATATGGTGTATGTGCAGGAATGGCAATATCCACCTTTTCCGGGGCCATAATTGGTGAAATTGTCCTTATGTCTGTCCTTCCCATTCCTAGCACAACGAGGGCATTGCTCTTTCCTTGGGTAATATTCTGCCATTAATTCTCCAGCTTATTTAGCGTAATATGTATGGTCTTTCATGGTTTGTCGGAATTGTAGCCACCCTTTAAAATTACCACTCCACAATACACCATCCCTGCCTACATGCGTAATACCATTGTCCCATGTAAAAGGAATAAAACTGTGATTAACCCTTTGGGTTCCAGAAATTGTTTCTTCTGAAGAATAATATCCTGCTGGACGAATTGGTGTTGCAATATGTTCAAGGGCAGATGCATGTTTTCTGTCACTGCCAATCAATCTAGCAAACACATCCAAGCTTTTTTCCAAATCATAATCTTCATTGCGGAATGACACAGCGGCACAACGAGCAACAGACATTTTAATCAAATTGCCTGTAGCTTCTTCATCAGACCAATTGTGACCTTCTGGAACATCTACATAAGGCAAATGCCATTGCCCATATTCTAGCACTTTTGGAGTGCTCATAGCAATAGCTTGGCGCATCTTAGTTGCTAGAGTGCTCAATGTAGGGTCAGCAGCTTCATGGTCACGTAGCCAAAAGAAATTATCCCACTCAGTGGCTGTCACCACCACTTTAATCATTTGGTATGGCTCTGTCAGTCGATTGTAATTCTGCTTATGATATCCGGCTTCACAAAAAGCTTTGCTCCATTTGACAGCATCAATTTTAGAACTTTCCCAAGCTTCTTCAGGAGTGAAATCATATTCCTGCATGACATACATATCTACAGCTTCACCGCCTTCATCTGGAAAAGCTTTACCCACTAGCTCAGGCATTTTAACACGAATAAGAGCATTATGTTCTCCAGCAGATTGCATGCCAGATTGGTTCCGGCCAAATTCTGTAGGCATGCCTTCTAGTTGTTGCTCCATTTTTGCAAATGGAATAGCACGAGAGCTTGCAGCAGCACGGGAAAATGCACGATGTGTCAGAAACTCAGAATGAACAATTCGTGGGTAAGTCAGTTCAACTGTAATTAATTCAATTCCACCATATTCATTTGTTGTACTATGAGCTAGTATTTTTGCTGTTATTTCCATTTATTCACTTTCTTTGTATTGATGTTTATATGGTGCATGCAATGCCTTCTCATCATCCTCTTTAGTGTATGTAGGAAGAATACTCTTAATAGGCATTGAACAGCCTGACAAAACTATCGCCATCCCCAGAGCAAGCATCTTCAACTGATGGCCTTTGAGACATTATCAGCCACTGCTTTAAAAACACTCTCTGTAATACCAAATGGCTTGCTGTCGTCAAAAGCTGTGGCGGGCAATATAGCTATATCAGCAGCCAAAGCAATAGGACTGACAGCAATTGCTACAGCAGCTTTTGTTAAATTTTCTAGCATTCCGAACATTTTGTCTCTCCTTCTGTTATCTTACGAATTTCATTCAAACCTAGATACATTGTTGTTCCAAATTTATCTACAAATAGTGGACAATTTGATCCGTCATCTGTATGAAGTTTGACATCAATATATTTAGAATAGATATACGCTTCAAAAGCGTCGTCTTTAGTCCAACCTTTTCGTTCAAATGGTGTCATTATCACTCTCCAATATTGCAATTGCTTTGTCGAACATAGCCAACACTTCTTCGTGTGTATGTGAGTCATTGAATGTTGCTACATGACCAAAACCAATTTCTTTCTCAAGAAATTGTAGTAAAACATACCACTCGACCCCTGCAACATCCTCACCTACTTTCTCTAAAGCTCCTAGAGAACACCAACAAACAGCTCTAGGACTGTCAATTCCTATTTCATTGCCATCAATATCTCTAGCACACACCCCTTGTGTCCAATTCTCAGGCTTGGCTATCAGATTCCTAGCATCTTTAATAATTTTAAGCATATCCATGTTCTCTCCTTGGATGTTAATTTAAGCTTCTACAAGCTATTATTCAGCAGAAGGTAGTGTACCCCACACCTCATGTTGTGGGACGTCTTGTAAGGCTTCCTGAGCCGTTTTAGAGGCTGTTTCTGTTGTGTTGGCATCAACCACTTCCACAGCAGGATTGTTTGAAACAGGAACAATGTTAGCCGCTTCTGTAGGAGCCAATACAGGTGTCAGCTCCGAAACAACAGGAATTTCATTGACAATACGTTCAATATGTTCATCCCTCACTTGCTGTGCTCCGAACCAATGGTCAGGGTCAATTGTGTAAACGAAGCCATAAATACCTTGTGGCTTGTCATTATCTCGATAGACGGTTTGACCTACAGCAAATGTGTGATATTGGTTGTTGGCATTGTCCATATTTGCCAAAATTTTAAATGCATTACTCATTATATTTCCTTTAGTCTGAAGTTCTAAAAAATATTTCACTAGAGCTTTGTTCAGGCTCAATTGAAATACAGGCTCTATTATGCAACTCTCTGTCAGCTTTGTCAAGAACAAGCAATAAATCTTTCACCTCAGAAACAAACACCTTGGCAAATTTTGGGTCGTGTTGAATAATGCTTGGTGCATTGCTAATGATGTCAGCACATTTAATATCCTGCACTTCCTTGCAAGCCTTATGCAACCTAATACGTGAAAGCCTTTTACGTTCTACCCTATTGCCTATTTCCACATCAGAAAGAGCACTCACCATTGCTGCTGTTCTTACACCAAATACAGAGACAAGAGTGTTGTAACGTATTCCACAATCTTCTACAACATCGTGCAAATAAGCGGCTGCAATCACTTCATAATCTTTAGGATAGTGTTCCTTGATGATTGAAGCCACTTCATGGCAATGTAAGAAATAAGGTTCTCCTGTATATTTTCTTTTCTGATATAGATGAGCACCGCCAGCAAACCTAGCTGCCAGAATTGCAAACTCTTTGTCGTACACCCATGTTTCTGTGTTCATATGGCATCCTTAGAGAGGTGAAGAAGCTCTTTCACAGAAGCTAAAAATTCCTTTTCAGAACGTGGTAGTTTCATTTCTGCTCCTGAGCTATTAGACCACCTGTCAAAATGTTCTAGAGGGCAGCTTACTTCAAGGTTTCCAGAACAATCCACTCGCCAAACTCGATTACGACCTATAAGACTGGAATCGTGTATTGATTCCCTTCCATCAATTTTCAATCCCGCTTTCTTAACCCAATATCTCCATTGTTTAGGAAGCTTTGGGTGATTAAATTTAGGCTCACTCATCACCACCTCCATTGTTGTTTAATCAAAATTGATTTATTTTCATCACTATCAGCATAAATTTCAATAGGAAGTGGTGCTGCATCATGTTCTTCTAATGCTTTAACAATCACTTCTTCTGATAATCCATGAATGTATGCATCTTTAATTCCGTCAAGCTCAGACATACTTTCTCCTGTAGAATTTGTGCTTTCCAATTTTAGCACAAAAAGCCATTCCTTTCCAATTAGGGTTGACAGAAGTGTTATGGAAATATTCACAATCACTTCTTAAGACAGGCTCCATATTATATATTTCCTCTGCCCTTGTCAACATTTTTTCTGTAACTCTTATTTTCGTTTTACGAGTGTAACCAGAAAATTGACCCCGTTCACGAACCACTTCGCAAGCACTCTTATGGCGGAGATGCATGCGGCTAAGAACAACATCCAGAACAGCACGACCACCACGAAGAGACTCACCGCGAGCTTCACTATCCAATACCCAAGCAATACAAATACTATCGCCACTAGTGGGAAGGCTATAATAAAAAACATTGTTGTCACTATTTTTCTCCTCTTTAATGTTTTCTGGCTGAACATTTGGACAGCACAGAAATCCGAATATAAGTCCAACCAGAAAATGTTTCATATTGTAGAACAAATACGGCGTAATTCTTTTTCTTGGACAGACCTAGCAGCAGACCAAGCAGACCAAGCAGACCTAGCAGACCTAGCAGCAGACCAAGCAGACCTAGCAGCAGACCAAGCAGACCTAGCAGCAGACCAAGCAGACCTAGCAGCAGACCAAGCAGACCAAGCAGCAGACCAAGCAGACCAAGCAGACCAAGCAGACCAAGCAGCAGACCTAGCAGCAGACTCAGCAGCAGACTCAGCAGTAGACCTAGCAGCAGACTCAGCAGCAGACTCAGCAGCAGACTCAGCAGTAGACCTAGCAGTAGACCTAGCAGCAAACCAAGCAGTAGAAAGTTCCTCTTGAGTGGCATTCCCATTAGCAAAACGTTCAGCTACATTAAGGACATTTTTGCTACGAGCATCTGTCATAAGATGTTCAACTTGCCTAGCACACCAAACAGCAAACAATCTAATTTCTTTGTCATGCCCTTTTACAGCACGAAGGCACCAAATAGCATCATCAAGACCATTACTGTCAAGAATGGTGGCAATGGAAATGGGTTCATCATCTGCCTTAGTTTTACCTAGATGTTGCAAAAGTTTTTTCCAGCCGGATTCACATGGGCTGTGTTCACGTATTTGATTTAATGTGGTTTTCATATTACCCTTTCTTCAACAAATAACTATTACTAATTGCTTTGAAGCTGAAATTTGGATCGTTGAAGCTTTTAAACACAACACCCTCACGCATAACACCTTCATTATCTCCCGGTCCTTCAGCGTATTTCAAGGCATTAGCAATTAGCTCTTCTTGAGTAGCAGGATTATCCAATATTTTACGTAAACTTTTAAATGTTAGTATTGTTACATGTGTCAAACCAAAATAACCACAAAATCTTGTTCGTTCATTGACATCAAGATATGTCTGTTTTTCAATGTCAAAAATATCAAACACATGATACTCAACACCTTTCACTTTCTCATAATTACCTTGAATAGATGGTGAAACAAGCTATGCTTGAATTGCGTATGAGCCATCTAGTCCATCCAATAGACGCAATATGGCACTTCCGGCAACATGAAAATCACTGCTGCCAGACATAGGCAAAAGAACATTACGAGAACAAATGCCTTCAGCAGGCTCGTCTGGTGTTCGTACAAAAAGTTTCTTCGTGGCCTTAAATAGCTTCTGCCAGAATGTTTGCTGTTTTCCATTAACACCATCAACAAGCTCCTTTGCGCCTTTGTAAAATTTAGAGGAAGGGTCTACTTTAAACACTGTGATAGAACTACCATCCTTCTTCATTGTCACTTCATACACATCGTCCAGCGTACCCATTACAACAGCACCAAAATTCTGAATGCGCTCTTGATCTGTCTTAGGAATGAATGTAGGAAAACTTCCTTTACGTCCTTCAACAACTCCACTGAAATTTCTACCTTTTTCTTCAGGAGGTTCCCATTTCAAAATACCAAGCTGCTCTGTAAAATCCATGCCCAATTCCACTGTAGGAATGTTAGGAAAGGAAGTGGCTGGTAGCAACAATCCTTGAGACAATTGCTTACGCATTTTCATTGTTTTCAGTCATAGACTGAGCTTTCCATCCCATGTTGTGAATTTATCTTCCAGAAATTTGAAAGCAGGATTTTCAGCAGGGAGGAATGAATCAATTTCAAAATACATGCCCAAATCATCCACTTTAAATTCACCTTTTTTCACAATACATTGCCAGCCATCTACTACAGCCAATTCAATAACATCAGCACCGGGAATAGGCAGTAATTTAGAAATTTGTCGAATTGTAGCCAATTTACGTTCTGTCATTTCTTCTCCTTGTTGTGTAATTTAACATCACCATTATGGGCAGCTTTCCAGAATTTGTCAACATAATTTTCGTTATAAAGATCTTGAATTTTGTGGTAATTTTCCCACGCAAATTCACGGAACCATCCACTGGTGATGGATGTGCAAACTTTCATCAAAGCTATGTCAAAGCTTTTCTTCCTATCTGTTTCAGGGTATGGCACTTGACTACGTTCAATGGCAAGTACATAGCTTTCTTCCAATACGCCATACATCTTGAATATATCAGGCAGAGCATTCCACTTCTCTTTATCCACCATAACTTCAGAGCCATCTTTCATATATCTAGTATAGGCTGGCCTACCTAGAAAAGCTACAGCTTCATGTATGCTGTCATGGTCATAAATGTATGGCACTTCGTCAGTGAAGAATTCTTTTTTGTTTTGATTCAGCTTAGGATGTGAATATGTGTAAGTGTCTTTCATCCTATCTTCGTAAAATTCTTGTAGATGCTCTGGGATGAATGCGCCGCAAGAACGCATCAAATGAATGTCATCCATTGTCTTCAAGAAATGTGGACTATTCTTCAAATACCTATGAGACATCTTCAACAAATACAGCATATTCAAACTAGGCAGCTTTAACTGTACACCTTCAAAATCAATTCTACGTGAAGGTTCTGTATGGAGAACTTTGTAAAGTTTTTCTGCAACACTTTCTTCCCAAGCAACAGAAGCTTCAATAATTTTAGTGTCTGTTTTAATGTAAATGGTTTTTCCAGAATTGATTGGGTAGTGGGCAAGGATTTTTTCTCGCTTGCTAATAGCTTTAACAAACCCTTCAATTTCTTCATAGGTGCCTACAATGTCTACATCCTTAGTTTCTCGGACAACAGGAATATGAAATTTCAAAGCGTTGCTACCAATAACACACAACATTGTATTCTCCTTGTAGAAATAAATTAGCCCTCATATTAAACAATATGAGGGCTTCTGTCAAGCTTTTATTTAGCAGCTTTCGCTAGACGGGTTCCAACCATGATTGTAATTCCAACTAGACTTAGGTTCTCCACCTTCATATGTTCCACCCATACCGTATGCGGGGTAGATATCAAAACGTAATTCATGTTCATCAGCAATAGCCTCTGCTTCTGCCAGCACTTTTTTAAATTCTTCCACTTTAGCAGACAACAATTTCATTGCTTCTTCTTTGGTCATTTCAGCCATTTATTTTTCTCCTTTATAAATTAACAGGACGACGAATTCCAATCACGTTCAGATTGCTCCATACCATCAGCAAGCCTGTGCAACTTCTTGAAAATTGGATTTTCCCAATAATGTTCAAAAAGTTCATTGTCTTCATCCTCAAGTACATTCGTAATGACAACTTTACCATTGCCATATCCCCATTCATCTTTATAACCAATATCAAAAGGAATGCCAGATATTTCGCTAACAAATTGCACTTCAGACAGAAGCTCATAAGCTTTTTCAGCATGTTTCTCAGCCTCTTCAACAGATGCGGAATTTTTCATGTCATCAACAGCTTCCAGCATTTCTTCAACAGAATTTGCCATGAATTTAGAAGCACCTTTACGGATAGAATTTCGCAAAACAGCTTGTTCTGCTGCCAAAGCATCGTATTTTGTTTTCAATTCTGTCAAATTCACACCATCAATCACAATCTCTTTAGTCATTTTCTTTCCTTGTTTAATTAAGACATATCACTTTTAGCACGTATAGATAGGAAACGTGCAAACCTTGGTGCATCTTTAACACCTACATCCATACTACGATACTTTACGTATTGTCCTATTAGGTTGTGCTGGTGATTCCAGAAAGCTGTACGTTCAGCATGCGACATCTTACCCGGCCCCATATTGAATGTCAAGCCTGTTTCCAAGTCTTTACACACCAACATACCCACCATACCCTTACCCACTTTATTTTCCTTGTGTGAGCTACGTTCTGTACGGCCTAGCTCATTCACTTTAGCCTCATTCTGGTTCTCCATAGCCTCTACAAGTGATAGGACAATAGCTTCTTTATCACTCTGAGGCTTCAGACGCAAATAAGCCCCTGTCTTCACTGTAGCTCTACCATCTTTATGAAAACCATCAGGGTCACGAAGAATCAAACCTTCATACCCATCATCCAAATACTTTTGATACAGAGCTTCCACTTCTTCTACAGAATGGACATAAGAATAAGGGACAACATGAATATTGTTTTTCTGCATCAATTCATTGCCTGTTACATAATGTATCAAAGCTGCAAGACGAGAATAATAGGGCATGTCTATAGAACCTTCATGCAACCAATCAAACACCATCCATTTCACTTCTGGAGTACCTTCAATTCGATTGACAGCAGAAGTGGTGTCACGGCACAAGCTAGGGCTTGTCAATTCTCCAGCAATAAGCTCTCCATCGAATCCTGCAAATTCTTTCAAAGAATATTTTGCTGTGACATATTTATTTGCATGGCTTTTCAAGCTACGTCCTGTCATTTTACCATTGAAATTAATTCCACGTACACCATCAATTTTTGGCATAGCAATTAATGGGAATTTCAATTTATCTAGGGCAGCATCACATGCTAGGTGTGGTTTATTCATACACCCTCCAAGAATGTAGTATCCAAGTCAAATTCTTTACCAACTTCACGTAGCTTAGTAAGCCATTCATAAGGCCGGAGGCAATCATGAGTATATTGCATTTCATTCAAAAAATGTTTATTAGAGGTATTCACTCCACTATTCTCTAAAGCTTTTAGTACGTCATCATTAAATATATTATTTCCCTCCAAACTTTCATGGTAAAATTCATCTTTTATCAACCTTCCTAATGCACAACACATCTTGCTTTCACCACGATAGCGGCAACTTGTTCCGTCAGCACTCAAACTCTTCTCATTCTGTTTAAGAAGGTGCAGGGACATAATTTCAAAAGCCTCTTGCATTTCAATCATTTTCTCTCCTTGTTTACTAATTACATTAACCCAAACACACGTTTAAACGATTCCCATACAGAGGGGCGAAAATACCCGTAAGGGATGCCTGAAATACGTACAGCATTTTGTACGGGTGATGGAGCAAATCGTATGCCTTTAGCTACCACCTTATCCATTGTAGCATTAAATTTTTCATCAATCATTTTCTCTCCTTGGAATTCTAATTAATTAGCAAGATTCGTCACATGGTGCATCACCACATGTCTGACAAATTACAGGACTCCAATGACATCCATATGGAGCTTGTCCATCCACTGTAGGATATCCACATTCAGGACATTCACCATTTGGGTCTTCATTTAGATTCCATCCGTCACAACACATTGCCATAATTTTCTCCTTAATAAATTTGATGAAGCAATTTTAAACACCTATTTTGAGATTGTCAAGGACAATTTTTTAATTTTTGAAATAGGTTTTTGGATTTTCAAAAACCAATCTGTAATTTTCATACCCCGATGCTCAATTTTTATGGGTGGGCCTACAAAGCTTTAATTTAAGAGGGCATAGCATACGCTATGCTGCCCAATTTAAACGTCACCATGAGGCTGTATTCAAGCCTAAACAGCTATTATGGACCCACACCACTACCCAATGCACTTGTTGTATTTCCTTGACCAGAAACACTTCCAGCAGGGTCTTGACCAAATTGACGTGTTATGGTGTGTTGTTGCTCTGGTGGTGGAATACGTACAGGGCCAGATGAAATTAGTCCTGCTGGAGCTTTTACAACACCTTGTGTTGCATGTTTTCCTGTATAAGAGTTTGCATATCCCGGCGTATTCTTGTTGCTATTCAAATACATACCGCTGCTTTGTCCACTACGCACATTGCGTGGCATTGCTTTTTGTGTTCCTGCCATGTTAATTTCCTTTCTTGTTTAATAGCTCTAAAATTTTATCTGCTTTAAATTCTTTGTCAGCAGATTTTTGTATTTCTACACGCCTTTCATTCTCCTCTTTAAGTGCATCCTCCCAATGTAGTAATGTGTAAAATTCTTTTTCTTCCAACATTAAATTTTCACCAATAGAAATACGACACTTCTTGAACCCAAACTTCTCATAAAGCATCACTTCAATTTTTGTAGGAAGGTGTTTTGCAACAATGGCTGGCAAACTTTCATGCATACCAAGACCCCATTCTGACAAATTGTTTGCAAATTCGTATTCAATATGTGCTGCAATTTGTTCAAATTTATTCATCCATTTTCTCCTTGTTTGTTGTTTAAAATGTTGTACATATTTAACATTAAATTGTACGCCATCACCTAATTCTAACACATTATTTTAAAACGTCAAAATTTCATAAAAAGTACGTATAATAAATTTCTAGGAAAATCGGGAGGCCCAAACTCTCACCAAACGAATTTCATTCCCCTCGGTACGTTTTGATGCATGTTAGTGCCTACTAACATGCGGGTTATGCGTGAATGAATTGCCGACGCCTATGCATTCACGCATAATTTATCAAAAAGCGCTAGACAATAGGAATACGCTATCGTTTTGTTGTTAGACAAACAATAGATGGGCAATCACGGCAAGATGTGACTATTTATATAATATTTTAGGTAATAAAATTCCCTTTCAAACAAATGAAATAAAACGCGCAGGAGCAAGGCTCGCGCAAGCACGATGAACAAATATTCTCATGCTTGTCTATATTTGTCAAGCGGCATATGCGATGCACGTATAAACAAGCTTTATATGGCTAATGCACTATATAAGAGGCAAGCTAAAATATTTTCAAAAACATGTTGACAGACTTTTGTGTTTCATGAGAATATTCGTACATCGGTTCTACGGGATCGAAGAAACTAGAAAGCAGATAGGGATTTAACGCATGTAAGCCGCGTTTTAATTCACGTTACGGGCAATCCTGAAAGCTTTCTAGTTTCGAGTGTAGGACATTCTGTTAAACATAACGAAAGCTTAAAATGCAAGCAATTTTTCTAGTGACAATGGCAATCGAAGCCGCTCTGTATTTCAAATTGAAACTCTCTTATAAGGCATAAAATGAGAAAATACCGAGTTAAAGACTATTTTGCTTATTCTGAAAAAGATAATTATGAAAAAGGATGCTACGGCAAAACTCTAACGTATCATGGGCCTAGGTCAGAAATTTATGAGGCGGATACATTGACGTCTTTGATTGCAAAGCTTAAAGATGTATTCGGCGTTGACGGCGTAGATTTAGACAGTTGTGACGAAACTGGTAGGCTAGACCTATCGGGAATTGAGAGGCAAGCCTTCAGTCAGTCACGCCCTAGCAAATACACCATTGAAAAATGGACAAAAGGGGAAATTGATCTGTATTGCACTACATACATTTTCACCGTGGAAATAGTCGAATCTAAAATTTCTTTGTATGACATCATGAAAGCGGAAAATGCAAAAATTGTATAAAATCACTAAAAATAATGGTTATTGGATTGTCGCTACAATTGACGGCAATGTTACGCAATTCCGGTCTGCCAGCAAAGCTAATTGCAGGGAATGGCTGTCAGCTAACAATCTTTTGGAGCAAATGGAATGACTATTAATGCTGTAACGCTATTGCTATCCGACTCCCGAGGAATTTATATACCACGGGATTTTGTTTGTAATGAATATGGCGAGATTGACATACATCATTGTGCAGAATGGGGATTGACGGAAGAAAATAAAAATTGGTGGCAAGATGCCGCTAATTTTTATAGTGAGAATTATTGGGACGATTGGCATTGGATTCTGGACAATGCTAAATTCAAAGATGGCAATGGGAATGTCTATACATTATATCAGGACGGCGATTTGTGGGCATTGTGTATTGATAAAATGACAGACGAAGAAAAGAAAAATTTTGAAATGGAGTAATCAGAATGACTAAAAATCAACGTCAAAAACTATTTGAAACTGTTTTTCTCAACAAGACAATTGTTGCCGTTGAAGCTAGTTCAATAAATGTAGTGCATTTCACTTTTTCGGACAGCACCACGGTGAGCATTGATGCGGAAGAATTTCATTTTGGTATTCCTGCTATCAATGCTAATAACAATTGGCCTGCTCCTGAAGCTTGGAAAAGCGCATCAAGTGCTATTGATGCCGTTAAAAATGAGGCATGGAAATGAAACTAATTTGTTCCGCTTTCCGTCATGATATGACGGAAGAAATTAGCACAATTAACACGATACGCTTAGGTCAAAACTTGATCGATAGTGGTTTAGACGTGGAAATTTGCATAGGCCATTACAAGGGTAATAAAGAAATTTCTTTTCTAGTTACAGGCTTTCCTAGCCTTGCCCATTTGAAGTATACGGCAGACAATGTTATTGTGAATTATGGTCAAGCTTGTTGCTATTTTGAGTATGAGAGCGAAGCCTATTTAATCAGCAAATACATGAAAACAGAGTGCATAGGCTGGGAAACAATAGCGCCTAGATTGCCTGATCCAGCACCAGAAAGTTATACGCAACTAATGTCCGGCGAATTTATTTTTACAGAAAACGCTTGACAGGATCACGAAGAAAATTCTTTCGGACGACATTACTATTTTCGAGTGAATTAATTTAAACATCTTAATGATATGAAAACTCCACGTAAAAACTTGACACAATTTCAGATAGATTGTCTAGTAATTCTTGAGGCAAAGCTCGATGCTTTTCACCCCGGATTTAGAGGCGATGAAAGAATGAAAAAAGCTCTAGGCGAAGATGCACGAATCTATATCGACACATGGGTGTTGCCTTTGATTGAGGCAATTCTGTACGGTGAATTGTGGCATGGACAAAAAGATTCTGTCAGCGGCGTATCTGCTTTAATTCGACAAAAGATTGTAGAATTTAATAAGCATAACAAATAAGATGCCCTACTACCTAACAAATGAATTAAAACCTATCGACCTGAAAGCTTTAGAGGTATTCAAAGCTTATAAACTCTCACTACTAAAACAACAAAAATTAGTTGACAATGGTTTTTAATTCCGGCATAATTCATACATCAATTCAATATACATATAAAACCATGTTCAAAGTAATTAAAACGCTTGTAGCGCTTAAAAAAGCCATTGCTGGGCGTATTATGCCGTATGCCGTGCATAATTTTGACTTGAATGTAATTCATTATGCTTGGACATTCAAAGAGGCGAAAGAATGGCAGGCCGCTTATGACTTAGACGAATTCGGCTTGACATTCGTCTTTCATTGGAACAATATTGTTTCTGTAGCTGGATTGGAAATTTAACAATGGAAATTATTGTGAAGCGGAAATCCGTTATGTCAGAATATGAGTATGAATTTGACATTATCCAAAATGCGGAATTCAAGTATCTTTACGAGCATTGGCCGCCACATAACTATTTAAAATATGCTGTCAAGCTTGTTGAAAAATGGAATATGCAAACGCCTAAGCTTTATAAATATACAATCATCGGAGTATGACATGCAAAGTAACGGAACATTGGTAAAGATGGACAAGGCTAAAAAGCTTGCTAAACAGGCTGACAAGGCGTCTAAGCCACGTTTTGAGGGTAAGACGTGGAAACGTACGGACAAGCGCAATCAATGGGTTTAATCACAGAATACACAAAGGGAATAATATGTCTTTTCAAAATTTGAAATTCCAAGTAGAAAACGAAGAACAAGCTACAGCCTTGCAAGAATGGCTATTTAGTCAAGGGTATAAATGGGTATCCGGCCATGATGGAAAACCTAAACATGTGAAAGAAAAATATTTCACTTGCTACGAAGATGGGGAAATTTCTATCTTATATGGTGATTCATATTTTGCACCGCACGAAAACAAAGAAATGAAGCTAGAATTTTCTAATAAACTTTCTGTAGAGAGTGCGGAAATTGCTCGCCCGTTTAAATATGTGGTAGTAATGTTTAATGAGAAATTGCAACCTAGCGCATGCTCATTTGATGAAATTTCTAACGACTATCCTAACAATTTTTCATTTAATTTTGAAGATGCAGAAAAGCTTCAAAAGAAATTGAGTGAGAGATTTCCTGATAACTATTATTTCATTATTTCCGTTCCTAACAAATAATAGTTGACAGCTAGAATAGATGTATGAGAATATGCATCTATTCTAATTCACCTAGAGGATACAAATGAAATTCACTCAACAAAACATTTCATCGGCTCGCATCAATTTGTCAGAATTTGTCATTGCTAAGGCAAAAGATTTATCTTACATATTTGATTTTGGCTATAAAGCCGTAGACAATGCACCTAACGACTACGATTCTTTGTTAGAGGCATGGCATCATGCTAAACATCAAAAAGAGCAAGGCAAAGATGCATTTCTACCTATCTGGAATGGTGCTAGTGATACCACAATTTACACTAGCCAAGAGGCAAATTATGCTTTCCGCTTTTGGCACGATGTTTTACATTGTATTAGTGGCTTGAAATTTAATACTTTGGACGAAATTGATTTAGGCTTGATGCAAACTGAAAATGTCAAAAAGCGTTTTGGCAATGATAGCCTCGAAGCAAAACTCATGCTTGCCGACACTGTAGGTCAATCAACCTATGCCGCTTTGAATAATGGAGAATTTCCAGAAGATCAAATGGCTTTTGTCCTGTCTTTCTTAAATACAATGAAAGGGAATTAACATGCATAACATACGCTCAATAGCAGAATTTAACGCAATGACACTAGTTGAACTACCTGTTCATCCAGAATTTATTATTGTCAAGAATGTGGACAATACTCTGCATCATGTTGCGCTCGCTCAACCAATGCCAGAAAATGGGTTTGTGGATAATGTTGTCTTTGTGGTTGACAGTTGCATAATGTTCGAGCGAGAAGCTTTCGATATTATTTGCTAATAAGGCAATCCATGAAAAATTACATGACAGTTAACGACAACGGCATTCAACAGATTGCAGATTTTTTAGCTGTCTACCATAAAAAAGGGAGTTTCACCCGCAACATGTTGCACGCATGGGCTAGTGAAGCCGAATTTAGTATGTCGGAAGGAAACGATGCCACTATTGAAATTAAATCGTGGGATTCTGTACATGGCCGCACTCAAACCTTTACTATTTCTTCTGAAGGTTTATCTGCTAACAAGAAAATGTAAAATGAAAAATATAATCATTCCCTGTTTTATTTCCGCTTTGCTTTCGTCCAGCATTACAGCCTTCATTATATCTAGCAATGACAAAACAATGCCCATAGAAGCTCATAACAAGGCTATGGCTGCTTTGCAGCAAGCACATAAGCTAGAATATACCCAAGCCGTCATAGCGCAGCAACAAATTGATATATTGCGCGAGGCAAAGGATTTAAATGATGTTGCCGCTTTCACTGCTAAAGGTAGTGTAGAACGTATCTACATTACAGGGAAAATGACTATTTTGCAGAATGAGGCAATAGCGCTTGACAAGCAAGTGCAAGATATGAGACACTGAATTCTCTTAAATAATTTCATAGGAAAGCAAGACATGGAAAACATTAAATCCGTTAAAAAGTCTGAAATTGCACGCTTGGCGCTTGATAAATTCCTTTGGGACGGCTTGTCTGATAAGATACCAGAAGGTAAAATTGCACACATTTGCTTGGCTATGAATATCAGTGCGGCATCTATTTTTAATATTCATTACGGGAAAGCAAGCAAATTGCCTGTAGTGCAACAAATGCATCAAGATGTAAAAAATAAAATGCATGCCATTGCCAATTCTTTTGGTTTTAGTTTTGACTACGATTTTACGGCAGGCGAATTGTATTCAAAAATACATGAACCCGAAGGGTACGAATTGGTTAATCGCCTTCCAAAAGTTCAAAAATTCCGCCAAGAAATATTGGCAGAATTGATTGAGCATTATGTTTCTCTTGACATTTAAACAATGAAATATGTCACATTCTATAAAGGCTTTTCTCTGTATTCCCGTTCAAAGAACGGCCCTTTTCTGACAATGGGCCTAGCTGGAACAAGGGTATTTGAGAGCTTTTGGGCTGCTCGGGAATTTATTAAGCGCTACAGAAACATAAAGCGTACTAGAGATTGTGTAAGCTTTCCCACTGACAAGGAAATATTGTAATAGTGGCAATTCTTACATATAGGACATATAACCAAATGGCTATATGTCCTTTTTCTTTTGCCTTTTGTATTTTTAACAGGCATACGCTTTCCCATTGTCTAATAATATCAAGCATTTAGGCCGCTTGTCAACAGAATTATTTCAGCATTGGCTGGCAAGCCTAGGCTGTGGATAACCACAAGCCGCTAGACAATACCACTTGCGCCGATGTACCAAACCATTACCTTCACTTCAACCCTGTCATAGCCATGCCCTATAAACGTCTTAAACAAGCCTACAAGACACTCTCATAACATCAAGCCACTACACCATTAACCACGTTAAATAAACGTCCTATAACGGCTATAAACAAGCCTATAGCATACGTTCTCAACATGTTGTCGCAACATGATGGTGTATGCAGCCTTGATGGTCTATTAGGCGTCACTTTATAGGCAGAGATACAACATTAAATAGCCTGTTTCTAGCTTGTGGATAACTAGCTAGAGGGCTGTGGATAACTTGTGGATAAGTGAATGTCTGATGCTTGTAATAGAAAGATATGCACAGAGTTATCCACAGGGTATAGTGAGTTATCCACAGGCTGATGTGTTGGGAATAGTAGTTAACCTTTTGGTTTAGCAAGTCTCAAGTGGTAATCTCATGGCATCCGGTACGTTAATACCACTGTAAGCGACCGCCAGCATGTCCTAAGTCGCAGCAAGATGCTGGAATGTCTCAGCTATCTACAGCCAAGCAGTACAGCCTTGCAACTAGCAGGATGCACTCACTAAGGGTTGTCTAGTCCTAAATACACAATGACGAATGAGCGTATGGCTTTGTGTAAATCCTTTCTGACGCCATTACAAGGCTTTAGAGAGTATTAGCTAGTGGCATGTAGGGTAGTGGCAT
>Ga0318562_10000036_pt1 | contig 62635 bp, 54 predicted proteins | sample GRESIP066b5f18_FD_203688 | JGI IMG/M metagenome (GOLD analysis project Ga0318562, IMG submission 203688) | Tropical soil microbial communities from Luquillo Experimental Forest, Puerto Rico - GRE.SIPMG.066b5f18 | ecosystem: Environmental > Terrestrial > Soil > Tropical forest > Bulk soil... | reverse complement strand
GTTCTTGGTCTTTGTAATCTTCACTTCCCTGTAAATCTCTGCCCATTCCGGAACGAGAAATCCGAAACGGGATGTGCCCACTGTCCTAAAGCCCAGACAATCAGGAGCGGGCAAGGGCTCGCTATGATGCTTTCCCAACCTGTTTACAACATGCTTTTTGGAAGAAGGAATTTCCGATACAGCCATTTCTCCCGACTCCAGGATCGCGGGAAGAGATCTGTTGGAATGCCTGAGTCCGAATACAAAATACTGCCCGCCCCTGATCTCTCCCACAAAATCCATAGGGAAAATGTTGTAACCCTGCTCCCTGCCGCAGGAAATGATCCGGACTTTTCTCGGGTAGCTGAATGCGGAAACATAGGACTTAAACTTCTCATAAGAAAACCCCGGCTTCTTGTAAAAGATCCGGTACATCATCAGGCTTTTAAGATCGGAGAACTGCCCGATCGTGCAATTTTTCAGCTTCAGCAGGTGCAAAGACCCGGCAGACTCATCGATTTTGCCGAGCCATTCAAGCCGTATCGTTGATACGATTACCGGCTGCTTACCCTGTGGCTTATGCGCAGTATCCCTGAATTCGATTAAAAATTCACTTTCCGACCCGAGGGCCATCGGCCATTCCATCTTCTCCAGCCAGACTCCATACACCACCGGGTCGAGGCACAATATCCAATGACTTCCGGAAATATCCTGCCAGTTCTCTCCTATCTTGAGCAGAACCTGCTCTTCAATATGATCGTTGAGGGCGATACTCACGTATTCCCTGATCTCAGACTCCCCCCAAAATATTTGGCCAAGAATATTCCTCATTTCCGGACAAGTTCAATTAAGGTGAATCCCGACTCATAAAATGATTCGCTGCCTGCGAAGTCAAAATACGCATCTGATGCCTTCCTGATTTGCCCGAGAGAATATAAAAAGACAGTTTGTTTGCTCTCCCCGTAATGAGTTTCGAAGACGAGTGGTTTCCCAAGTACGGAGGCCTTCAATTTTGAAAGAAATGAAGGGTGAACTGTTTTCTTAAATGAACGGTCCAGGATAAGCGCAAATAGATAACTACCAGGTTTCAGAATGACTGCCATGGATTGGAAGAGCAGCCGGATGTCGGGTATATTATTAAGCACAGCAAAGTTCGCCAGAACTGCATCTGCCTGTCCGCTACAGGGCGGATGCTGCAACCACTTGGTGAAATCGGTCTGTCCGTCATCAAAGAATTGAATCTGGTCATAGTGAAGATATTTATTATTGTAGTCACGGGCTACCTGCCTCATGCCCGCTGAAGGTTCGCAAAAAATAATTTTGTAGCCGGCACCGGTCATCCATTCGAGGTCCAGTCCCGTGCCTCCCCCGAAATCCATTATGGTACCTTTTCCGATCTTTTCCATAAATCTTTCGGCCACATTGCGGCGCACTAACTTATTTGCATTTTCCCGGGCAAGGATATTGTCATAATTCGCGGCTATTTCATTGTAATAAGAAATATTTTGCCCGGCTATCCGGATCCTATCCTGTCTGAACTTGGCGGGCATAAAAGATGGTTGTAAATTTTCAGAACAAAGGAAGCCAAAAATAATGATCTTTCGTACAAATAGTACCAGGCTCAACGATCTGGTCCCGGGAAGTTCTGCCCGAGACGGGCATATCATGCCAAACAATTCCTGGAAGATGAACATCCCTTCAAAATTATGGACAAAAAAAAGGCCACCCCGCCGAATCCTGGCCATCCGCCTCCAGGCCATGGGTGATGTCGTGATCGCCCTGCCCTACCTGCAACATTTACGTAACTGCCTGCCTTCGTCTACCAGGCTTGACTTCCTGACGAGGACTGAGACAGAGGACATTCCGAGAAATATTCTTTTGTTCAATAAAGTGTATACTATAGGAGGTGGGAGGAATTTCAAAAGACAACTGATTTCCACCCTTCTCCTATTACCGAGGCTGATGATGAGGCGATATGAGGTCGTTCTGGATTTGCAAAATAATGTCCTCAGTGAAATAACCAGAAAGGCCCTATTTGCAAAATCCTGGACCGTCTTTGACCGTACCTCTCCCATACCTGCAGCAGAAAGGTACCGGCTGACGATTGAAGCGGCAGGAATCGCACTGAGCGCAGCCTCCTACCGATTCAATCTCAAAGATCCCCGGCAGGGATTCTCCATCCTGAAAAACTCAGGATGGAAGGAGGAGGAACAGCTGGTTGCCCTCAATCCGGCCGGTGCTTTTTCAAGCAGGAACTGGGAACTTTCCAATTATGTTGACTTCGCGAAGCTGTGGCTGAATGAATTCCCCCGAACCCGCTTTGTGACCATCGGGACCTCCCTGATCTCTGCCAAATCAGTTTTTCTCAAAGAGCATCTGGGTGACTGCCTGTACAATCTTACCGGTCTGACTTCTCCTGCCGAAGCTTTTTCACTCCTGCAGCGGGTCAGACTTGTTCTTTCAGAAGATTCCGGACTCATGCATATGGCGTGGTGTTCCGGCGTCCCTACTGTCGCCTTGTTTGGGTCAACAAGGAGCGACTGGGCTAAACCGTTGGGAGAACATAGCTTTTATCTTGATTCCTCGGACTTGCCGTGCGGAAACTGCATGCTCGCGGTTTGCAAGTTCGGAGATGTCCATTGTTTGAGCAGATACAGTGCCGCGGAAGTATTCAGCCACGCCTCTTCCCTTATCAAAAGACTGAACAGGCCACCCGGAATTTCTGACAGTTCAGGCGGCCCGAGGTAAAATTTTTTACAATGTGATGTCCTGGGAAAGATGGTTATTGAATTTCCTGACCAGCAGCAGCATTTGACACAGGTAGACCTGTATTATAACCAGTCAGTGACGACCGGGTCCAAAATAAAGCCAAGATGCCTCCCATAAAGAATTGCCCCACCTGAGCCCTGCCCCGAAGGATCCGGCGAAAGGAAAAACTGGTTGAATGATAAAAACCGATGTAGCCATTTGCACCAGGATGTCTGTCCGCCTACATGGACGAATCAAAAAGTTTCATCATTGCCCGTGCGCTTTCCTGAATAGGGTAAGGCAAAACAGATTCATGACTTGCGTCCGGGTCATTGACCAGCTTTTCGACCAGCCTAAAGATTTCCTGCCTGTCCTGTGCAATGTGCCAGTGGTTGATTTTTTTCTTCATGGGACTGAAAAAGCTGACTACATGTGCGCCGGCATAAAGCGCCTCCAGGCAAACTGAACTAAATCCTTCATAGGAAGAAGGATGGAATAAAACCTTACTGCGCTGCATCAGCCTGAGCACCTCCGGATGATTTTTTTCACCTGTCAGAATGAGGTTGTCCTGAAGCCCCATTTCCTCGATCTTTGTCTCCAAATATTCCTCCTCAGGGCCCTTGCCGCAAATAATAGCACGTACTGTGGGTTTTTTCATTTTCAGCTGGCCTACCAGTTCAATGAATATATTGTATTGTTTAAGCGGGATCAGGGAGCCTACCCCCAGAAGGTCAATGTCCCGTTCAGCCTTGACATCAGAAAACTGGGCCGCATCTATCCCATTGGGAATAATAAAGTCCGGCTTTACGTCGAAGTTCCTGGTTAATTCATCTTCCAGAAAATCGGAAAGGGCGACCAGCTCTCCGGGCTTTGGTGAAATCCACCGGAAATATCGGTTATCTTTTCTGGCGTCCTGGCCCAATATCCAGCAGAGGTGCCTCAGGCGGTGAAAACCGCAGTAATATTTCCCGACCAGGGCACAGTCACCCAACCAAAAACTAAGAATACCTGACAGGGAATTCTCTCTCTTTAAAGTATTCAATTTTCTCCAGACCCTGGACCAGACAAGGAGTTTTCCCAGTTTTCCCTTATTCCATCCGTCAAAGGAATACACTGTATTGCCATACCACGAATATGATCCGTCAAGAAATGGATACTCGAAGGCGCAAATCACGATTTTTAGTCCGGGGTACAATTGGTTAAGAGCCCGCACAAATATTTGCTGGGCTGGAAGACAGGTGCTGTCTTCCTCGTCTTTGGGAAATCCGGGGGAAAGTATAACCAGGGTCTTGGTTGTAGGGATGACCACATTCATGGATTTGATAGAAAAATCGAATGGCAGCCACAATCTACCCAACCTCAAAGTCATTCTTCGTCCAGGGAAATAATTTTGGAACAAAATGAAAGACTTTCCCGGCCATGGGCAATCAGAATTACTAGTTTGCCGGATAGGGCCTGGGTTTTTAAATGTGCCAGAACTGCAAGTTCGGAATGTTCATCCAGTTCACTGAAAGGTTCATCAAGCAACAACAAATCGGAATCTTTATAAAGAAGTCTGGCCAGAGCGATGCGCTGTCTCTGTCCGCCGCTGATATTCTTTCCATTTTCGGCAATCCTGTATTCCAGTTTTTCCGGTAGCCGTTCGATCAATTCTTCCAGCCCCGCCAGGCGGACGGCTTGTCGCAATCTCCCGCTGTCAGGCACGGTATCGTCCAGCACAATATTTTTCAATATGCTGTCATGAAGAAGGAAAGGCTGCTGTTTTACGTAGGACACTGTTCCCCAAAATTCCTGCCTCAAGGGAGCAGGGCATCCGCGGCCATTAAAAAAAATATTCCCGCTGTCGGGCTCTAAAAAACCCAGCAGAAGATTTAATATGGTTGTTTTCCCCTTTCCAGATCGTCCTGATATCCCGAGGAAATCGCCTGCCTTTGCTTCAAAATTCAAATCATCCAGAACATTGCGGTCGTCATACCTGAAACAAACATTCCTGAACATGATCGTCTGCACATGTGGGGTTATTCCCTTTTCCTGTACCGGGAGCGATTCCTCAGGCCTTGGCTCAAGTCCCTGCATGGATGGGGAATAAGTATTGATCTGGCTGCTGGCATTCAGAATTTTTACTATACCTGGAATGATTTTATAGGCCGCCGCCATAAATGCGCCAACCGTTATGATGGCTGATTGGTCTTCAGCGCCCGACCACTTGTGGATGGCGATCAGAATAAACAATCCCAGGAGGGCAAATATTTCAATCGCGCGTGCAGGCATGGCCTGTGCTGTGAGGAGGTGGGACTGATACCGGTTATATTCCTGCTGACGGAGCGCGTAGCGATCCAGGAAAAAATCCCTTTTGTCATAAATATTGCCCTCGACAAAGCCCGAAAGGGCCTCCTGAAGGTGCTGAAGGGTTTTTTCAATGCTGGTCTGGGCATGTTTTCTTACCAGGCGAAGTCTTTTCTTTACAAAATAGAATACGGCGAATACCGGAGGCAGCAGCAGGATGAACAGGAGCAGAAATAATTTTGCATTAAAAATCACCATGGCCACCACAGCAAAAAAAATCAACACAGCCTGGGCAATGATTTGCTGAATGCCTCCTAATACAAACTGGCAAAATTCAACGGGCTGGTGGCTTATTTTTCTGATATTTTCGGCTGAGTCCACATTGATGTAATCCAGGTAGCTGCCGCTGAGATAGGTTTGTAACCTTTTTCGTGAAATCCGTGAAGCGACTTCAAACAGAAACCTGCACTGCAGGCGGTATACTGCAAAACCTATCAGATTTTTAACGCTGAACAGGATGAAAAAAATGGTAATGGGAAACATGGAATTCTGATCCAGGAAAAAGGATGGCAAAAAAGGAAGGTGATAAACCCGGTTTTTTTGTGTGTAGAGATGAATAACGAATAAAAGAAGGGCCAGAAAAAGGATATCGGCAAGGCTCATGGCAATGTCTGCCACTACCAGGATGGCAGATTTTCTCCGTTCCGAACGGTTGAGAATAGCCATCGTATTTTTTGTAATCCGCCTCAATGAAAACTTATTGAACAAACAGATCCCGGTTCTTTCCAGTATAAGACCTGGGGATTTTTGTCCCGACGCCCCCGTTTCCTTCCATGCCCGGATCTAGCTGTAATATATAATCGATTTTCATGCATAAGTAGTTGCCTGCAGGATTAAAAAAGGGAGCCTTTTTTGAACTGGCATCGGACAATCAGGGCGTTGTCTTGTTTGCACGGCCTGCTAACAGGGTATGCCGAAGAGCCTGGAACAGCCGAACAATTTCATGATATTCCTGACACTCTCACTCATCCTCAGGGGCTGAACCCCAGTGAACTCCGTATTGGGGGACTGCAAGAGCGCCACCGCCCTGACGGCCATGTCATCCTTGCTCTCTGCAATATGCCAGTGGTTGACCCATCCGGTCATCGGATTACTCAGGCTGATCACATGGGCTCCTGCCTGGAGTGCCTCCAGACAAACCGAACTAGACCCTTCATAGGGACTTGTGTCCAGGAATATTTTAGTCTGGGCCAGGAGCCCAAGTATTTCAGCGCGTGTTTTAAATACCTTTATCGATATGTTATTCACCAGATAGGTGTCCCTGATTGATATCTGCAGGTGGCGAAATTCAGGTCCGTCTACCCATATGGAAGCCTTCACGGAAGGATTATGCTTCCTCACCAGGGCCGTGACCGCGATGAACGGGTCAGGATTCTTCCCCGCGGCCTGCGGTCCTATTCCAACCAGATCGAATTCCCTTGCCGCACGATTCGGAGTGAGAGCTCTCTCTTCGAGTCCGTTGGGGATTATGTAAGCAGGTCTGACCGAATGATTTATAAAGAATTCATTGGCAAGAAATCCTGACATGGCGATCAGTTCACCGGCCACTGGCCGCAACAATTTGGGGAGCTTGTTGCTTTTTCGTGCGTCCCGCCCCGTTATCCATACAAAATGCTTTAAGGAATAACGCCGGCTGAAAAGCTTTCCTATCAGGGCACATTCGTTGTAGCGAAAGCTGAACAACCCGATTAGTTTTCTGTTTCTTCTGAGTTTTTTCAGCGTGCCCCACGCCCGTATCCAGGAAAGAACATGTCCAATGGCAGATTTTCCGAGGCCGCTGAGCGGGAAGACCATCGCTCCATGCCATTGATAGGCAGGTGAAGCAGGGCATCTCAGGGCCAGAACAACTACCTGGAGATCCGGAAAATGAAGATGGAGCGTCTTTACAAACTGTTGCTGGATGGACAGGCTGAGGTCTTCCTCATTTTTGGGGAACCCGGGTGTAAGCACGACCAAAGTCATCGGAAACTCCTGCATCCTGGTAAAATTTGAAGGTAGCCAAAATGGCAAACAGGCAACAGGACAAACTTTAAGGCTTCGCAAGGGGCCGACCCGGTTTAAACTGGAAGATCACCCGATGATACCTTCCTTGTGCAACCCTTTCAGGAATTCCGTGAGGCCACTAAAAATAATCTGTCCCCCGATACAAAATAGAATAAATGAAAGAATTTTCATAACCACTCTTCGGATCTGTTCTGACATCCTTCCCATGAAATAATTTGCCGAACTGTAGCATACATAGATGGTGACTGCGATCAACACAATGGCAATGCTGGCACCGGTATATTGGATCAGGTCATTGCCCGGTCTATTGGTTATGGATTCAGCGCTTAAGGTCAGGGTAATGGCGATGCTTCCCGGGCCAACGGTAAAGGGAAAAGTGTAGGGATAAAATACATTGTTGCTGTAGATGCCCTGGTCCATCCTTGTCTTCATGTACATTTTCTGGTCACTCTCATTGATGGTATCATCCCGGATGAGGGATTTCCAGCCCATGGTCAGGATGAGGGTACCCCCACACATCTGTACGATGGGAACGGTGATGCCAAACAACTTTAGAATATAGACTCCCATCAGGAGCGTGATGATCATGATGATCCCGGAATTGACAGCAATTTTCCGGGCGAGAACACGGCGGGTCTTATTATCGGCCAGGGGGGTCAGGTTCAGAAAAAGAATTCCTGAACCGATGGGATTCACCACATGGAACAAGGCCGTAAAGGTAACCGGGACAATGAAGTAAAAATGCTCCAAGAAATCTGGAAGGCGTTCAGGCATTTTCTGAAGCTTTTGGAGTGGCAATGTAGAGAATTTATGCAAGTCTTCTGTCAATAAATTGACAAAGAGGAGGGCAGAATCATCCTAATGATTAATTTTATCCGGAAATGACCTTCTCATCCCGGTCCAATCCTGCATTCAAATAACTCACTCATGAACATACTTTTATTGGTTGCCTTGTTGCCGGTTATACCGGCCGCCGGCCTTTCCGCTGAGCAGCACCAGGAAATCTACCAGATCAGCATTTACCAGGTAAGGGGTAAAGAACAGGAAGATAGGATGGATAAGTATTTGCAATATGCCCTCATTCCTGCCCTGAACAGGTCCGGGATAAGTCATGTCGGCGTCTTCAAACCTCTTGCCAACGACACCTCCGCCGTACGGAAGATTTATGTTTTCGTGCCCTTTTCCAGCCTGGAGAAATGGCAGAAAATGCCAGGTCAGCTGGAAAAAGACAAACAATACAGCCAGGACGGGAAAGACTATCTTGATGCCCCGTACAATAACCCACCTTACCAACGGATAGAATCTGTCCTCCTGAAGGCATTTAGCGGGATGCCGCAATATGGGGTTCCCGACCTGAAGAATCCTGCTTCGGAAAGAATTTATGAATTGCGCAGCTATGAGGGGCCTACGGAAAAATTATATCAGAACAAGGTGCGGATGTTCAACGCAGGTGATGAGGTCGGGTTGTTCAAAAGATTGAATTTTAATGCTGTGTTCTATGCTGAAGTATTGTCTGGAAGCCATATGCCCAATCTCATGTATATGACTTCCTTTGAAAACATGGACTCCCATGACCAGCATTGGAAGAACTTTACCAATGACCCGGTATGGAAAAATCTATCAGGCATGCCGGAATACCAGAACAATGTTTCCCATATTGATATCGTACTGATGCATCCTGCCTCTTATTCCCAATTGTAAAGAGGCAAGGTCGCGCAAAACCGGCGCCAAGGGGGTCCCCGATTGCCCTCGCCTTCCTGATCAGGGATGCGACGGGATATTTTCTTTTTTTTTCAAGGATCTAAAAAATAAATGTTTCGTTCTGGCGTTCTATTCTCTCAGATCCTCACGAAAACAACAAATTAATCCAGCTATGAAACAAGCCGACAAGCCTTTTTTGGCAGTAATCATACTATCCCTTATCGTAATGTATAGTGTAATAGCTCTCCTGAGCTGAACCTGCCCGGCCAGTTTTATTCCGGATTACCGGCTTTGCCGGTCATTCTGCTGTCTCCGGAACTCATGATGGACAAACCATGCCTTCCACCAACCCATTCACATTTTCGTTCCTCCCTTTTTCCTCATATCAGGCAAGACAACTCCCTGAAAATGCTGGTTTTCAGACACAATTTGCAAGAGGATTTTTCATATGCCTTAGATTGAGACGTACAACTCCTGACCATAGATCTGAAGCAGATGTATGCACAACAGGCTGACAGTTTGTGATCAGGCCTGAGACGGGGATAATCCCCGGGAGCGCGGGACCAGGAGGCAGCAACGGAACGAGATCAAAAACGGGCACTATCCTGGTATCTGTTCCAAAATGGGAAAACAGGGTATTGGAACCGATACCTGGCAATCACTCTTTATAGTCAACCGGAAGGGCTCTTTGGCTGCCTCCTCCGGAAAATTTTTTCCCTTAGACTACTTTTACCTCATAAATGGGGCTGAAGAGGTAGAGTTTGCCGGTTCCAATTTCTTCGCATTGAAAGCGCTTGCGGATCCTTTTTCCCCGTTTGAAGACTTTTCCGTTCTCAATCCGGAAAAGCGCACCCTCCTTGATCTCCTCAACCATCAGCAGACCGCTGGAGTTTCTGTCGTATTTTTTAAGGACCCTCATCAGGTCTTCATCTCCACAACTGCTTGCCGGAAGGTTGTGTAATGACTTCTTTATGGCTCCCAGAATATCTTCCGGGAATATCTGGAGTTTGATAAAACCCTCAAGCATCCTGCGGTACATTGCCTTCCATTCCTTACCGTGGGATTGGACCCTGTTGCCATACTCGCTAAAAGTGACGAGGTGGGCCAGTTCATGGATAAGGGTGATCAGGAAGGAATACCTGTTGAGGTTGCCGTTGACGCTGATGCGATGGTTGTGGGACCTGGTGGCGTGCCGGTAGTCCCCGAGTATCGTTTTTCTTTCGCGGGTTATGGTCAGGTGGACCTTGAAGGCATGCAGGTAATCAAGTACCAGGACCTCAGAACCGGCCGGGAGAAATTGTTTCAAGAATTCAAGAGGCGCTTCTTTTTTAGACATTTTTCTGTCTGTTCTTTTTAATCAGAACCCTTACCTCAGCCACCGAGTAGACGAAATAGAACCCCAGGCATCCGAATACAGCCAGCTTACTTACACTGCTGCGGGCAATCAGAACATAGACCAGGGTAGCGGCTATGCAAATAATCATTTTTAAAAACATGCTCCCATATACTGCCCTGAGAAACGCATGGATATTGGTGCCCTGAATTGTCCTGCGGTAAATCAGAAAGGACAAGGTAGTGGTCAGGAACAGGATAAGGTTTCCTGAAAACAGCACCAGATTGTCCTGGTCCGGAACAATTTTCAGCAGTTTAAGAAGGAGCAGGCCCAGGCTTATCAGAAAAAAAATGATCAGAAATAGAAGAACAGGCTGTCTGAAGAGTTTCTGTTGCATATTATTACCAGGGCCGGCTTTGACCAGTTTAGAATAATAAAAAATTCCTGCAAAGGTAACATCCACGCGGATATTCTACAATGCAGGCTGATTCAGGACTGGACAATACAATTTACCCTGCAGCCGGACCCCAGCTGCCATCCTATCCGATCTGGAAGATTAAGGGTTCAGTCAGGCAATGGCGGGAGATGACGAAATGATCTCCTTTTTGGATTCTGCCTGCACCTTGCCATTCGAAGTCCGGGTGACTTCAGCCTCTGTCATGTGACACTGCCCGTTAAAGCTGGCTGAAGGCTCAATTTGCAGTTTCGCCGCATGCAGGTTCCCGCTTACAGCACAACTGCTTTTCAGCTGAAGCAGATCTTTTACCTTAATGGTACCGGACACCTTCCCCATGATATCAGCCTGCTGGCCGCTGATATCTCCTTCTACCACTCCATTGGCTCCGATTACTACTTTAGCCGTGCAGTGAATGTTTCCCACCAGCGTGCCGTCGATGCGAAGATCACCATTGCTGGTGATGTCGCCTTTAAGCGAAGTTCCGGCGCCAATCAGACTGGCGCTGCTGCTTGCGGGTGTTTCGCCAAGCGCATCAGATTTGGATTTTGCATTAAACATGGTATATCAGATTTTAATCGTTAATTTTTTCGGGTTTCGGAATCTTCAGGGTCGCTGTATCCGGCTTGATGGCAGTATTGCCCTGCAGGACGTTTTTCAGGCTCTGAAAATACTGGTCCTTATAGATCATCTCCTGCTCTAACGAATCAGTACGCATTTTTAGTTCACGGAGCTCCTTGGTATTATTCACATCTCCATATCCGGGAATATATAACTTTAGGGGAGTGAACACGATCAGGGCCACAGTAAGGCCGGTTAACAAAACAAAAACCGTGCTGAGAAATATGTAAACACTTAGGCGGGATAATTTGAAGGTAACCACTTCTTCATAGGTGTCGTCATTCATGACCACCAGCCTGTAGCGGTTTTGAAGGCGCTTTAAGGTGGAATTGGCATCGAATTTGGCCATTGAAAATTATTGCTGTTTTAAAGGTAGCAACTTATTGAATTGTTCGTTAATATAAGCAATATTTTATAATAAAATTCTTGAAAATCAGTTAATAAGAAACTAGTTTGCAGGTGCAAACCCAATCAGTTGCGGTGAAACTCAATTTCAGATTATCCATTTTTTTCTGGCTTGTTTTCTGCCTGGAAGGTTATTGCCAGGAGGGGATCGATTATGACCTCAAAAAACCGGTCAAATATGAGGAACGCACCCTGGGCTATGAAAGGACATACGACACCAAGTTTAAGGCTCCCCGCCATTTTATCCAGAACACTGTAACACACTATAACTATTACTTCAATGCCAACAATAAACTGAACGCGGTGATCACCAGGGCGAAATCACAATTCAGGGATGATTTTACCAGGCTTTTGCCTTTTTACAACTATACGCTGGATGCCACGTCCAGGGACAGAAGGGAACTGGACTCCGTGATAGACAAGGCCAACACGGGTATCCTGATCCATGACCTGCGGAATGACTGGATCGACAACCTGTACATGCTGATGGGTAAAGCCTATTATTTCAAGAAGCTATTTGATTCTGCCTACATCACCTTCCAGTTCGTCAATTTTGCCTTTGCTCCAAAGGAAAAGGATGGCTATAGTAAACCCATCGGAAGCAATGTGGACCTGGAACAGGGAGGTACCGCCCTAACCATCTCCACCAAGGAAAAAACAAATATCCTCAAGAAAGCCTTCAGCCTGCCCCCCAGCCGCAATGAGTCCCTGATATGGCAGATCAGGACCTATATGGCCAGTGACAAATTCAATCAGGCGGCAGTGCTGACGGAAATCCTAAAACAGGACCCCCAGTTCCCAAGCCGCCTTCAACCTGACCTTCAGGAGGTACAGGCTCTCTGGTATTACAGGCAAAACATGTATGACAGTTCTGCCGTACACCTGGAAAAAGCGCTGTCCAATGCAACCACTGTCAATGAACAGGCCCGGTGGGAATATCTGATCGCTCAGCTTTATGAAAGATCCGGTAAACCGGAACTTGCCGAACATTTTTACGAACAGGTAGTTCAGCACACTTTTGACCCCGTCATGGAAGTGTATGCCCGGCTAAATTCCATCCGGCAAAACAGGGATAAGGGAGACGGGCAAGACTATATTCAGAAGAATATCCATGCTCTGGATAAAATGGCCCGGAAGGAAATCTATATTCCTTACCGTGATATCATTTATTATACCGCGGCAGAAATGGAACTGGAGCGAAATGATAAAGCTGCAGCCATAAACTACCTGATCAAGACTACAAGGAATGCAACCCCTGGAAGCCACTTAAAAACCAAGGCATTTCTGAAACTTGGCGACCTGGCATTTGATGATAAAAAATACCGTTCAGCCAAAAGCTACTATGACAGCGTCAATACAGCGGACCTCGCGTCAATTGACAGTACCAACCTTTTTCAGGACCGAAAGAAAGCGTTGGACAGGATTGTGGCCCAACTTCGCCTGATTGACCGGCAGGACAGTTTGCAAAAAATTGCCCTGATGACAGAACAGGAAAGGAATGCCTATATCAGGAAGCTGGTAAAGGCCATGCGGAAACAACAGGGCCTTTCCGAAGAAGACCAGCAAGGCTCCCAAAACCCATCTTTTTACAACAGCAACGTGACTTCGGATCTATTCAGCACTGGGTCTGACAATGCAGAATGGTATTTTTACAATTCTTCTCTCAAATCCAAAGGTTACTCAGATTTCAAATCCAGGTGGGGAAACCGCCCCAATGTGGACAACTGGCAGTTGTCCTCTCTGGTCGCCAGGCAAAAAGTAAATGTAAACAAAGCTGAGGCCGGCCAGGGTATAGCAACCGACAACAACGCCGCACTGGCTCCCGCTGCTGTCAGCTTTGAATCTTTACTGGCTAATGTTCCTACGACTCCGGAAAGGATGAAAAAGTCAATGGACACCGTCGAAAATGCCTTATTTGCCTTAGGTAAATCTTACCAGGACGGCTTGCCGGATTACCAGTATGCCATCAATGCTTACGATAGCCTCCTCACCAGGTTTCCCGCGACCCGGTTCAGGGAAGAGACGTTATTCAACCTCTATTTTTGTTACCGGAAGATCGGGGATGAATCCGATGCGGCAAATGTGCTGCAACTGCTCCGGCAGCAGTTCCCGGCAGGCAAATTCACCGCTTTGGTGACCAATACCAATACTGTCCAAAGCCCCGAAAGCATAGCCAGAGAGGATGCCACCAGCCGTTACGACAGCGTGTATGCCTCCTTTATAGAAGGTAAATTTGATGAAGCCCTGACAGCGAAGAAAGATCTGGATAGTCTGTATGGAGAAAAATACTGGACACCCCAGTTGCAGTATATAGAAGCAATGTACTATATGCACATCCGGATGGACAGTGTTGCCCTTGCGGGATTTGCCAGGATTATTAAAAGATACCCCGGAACACCCATGGCTGACAAGGCCAAAACAGCGATGGATGTATTGAATGACCGCAAAAGAATGGAGGAATACCTCAGCAACCTTAAAATTGAAAGGGCGAAAGACGACTCATTTGCCGTGGTAAAAACCAATGAAGCGCCCAGGCCGGCCGTGCCTGGTCAGCAAGAGGCTCCTGTGGCTAAGAATCTTAAACCGGGTGCAGACAGTTCCCGTATCACCAGGCCTGGGAAACCCACTGATACCATCAGGGCGGTCAAGGCTGCCCCGGCGTTCAAGTCCGCATTCGTCTTTGCCCCGGAAAAATCACATTCAGTGGCCATTTTGATTACCAAGGTCGACCCTGTATACGTCACCGAAACGCGCAACGCTTTTAACCGGTATAACCGCGAAACCTACTACAACAGGACATTTGAAATCAATAACCTGTCGCTTGATGACACAACGAAACTGGTCGTTATAAACGGTTTTGACAGTGCCGCGGCGGCCCTGGAATACATGAACAAGGCCCGTAACCTTGCTCCTAGGGAGATTATTCCCTGGCTGCAACCGGGAAAATATAGTTTCCTCATTCTGAGTGACCAGAATCTGGAAATCCTAAAATCGAACAAAGACATGGCTGGATATAAAAAATTCCTTTCTGAATATTTTCCTGGCAAATTTTAACGTTTTACTATCTGTGCCAATAAATCATTGATCGGGAAGAATTTGGGCGGAGGTAAGGCATTTGGGCGGGCCCTGCCTGGGACGCTGCCTGCGGAAGGGGGGCTTCTATTTTTAAAGGTTCTTTTTGAATTATCGGTCACCGTTTTATTATTTTCGGGTTTGATTTTTGCTGTACTGGAGCAGATCACCAGATTTAATTCAATAACTATATGTCTAAAGCCGTTCGCGTCTTCTGGAAAGCCTTCTTTATAGGACTGGTTTCATTTATTCTTTTTCTCACCCTCATTAACCTGGGAGTATTTGGAAAGCTTCCTTCCCTGAAGGAACTGGAGAATCCTTCCATCATGCTGGCCTCAATCGTATATGCAGAAGACGGTACGCAGATGGGAAAATATTATACCGACAAGGGGAACCGCAGCAATGTGGAATACAAAGACATTTCCCCCAATGTCATCAACGCCCTGGTAGCTACCGAGGACGAACGTTTTTATGAGCATTCCGGAATCGACGGCCGTGCCGTCATGCGGGCCATCGTCAAAATGGGAAGAGACGGCGGGGGAAGCACAATTACCCAACAACTCGCGCTCAATATGTTCAACGGTGAGCGGTCCAGGAACCCGGTTTCGCGCATCATCCAGAAATTGAAGGAATGGATTATTGCTATAAAGCTGGAAAGAAATTTTACCAAGGAAGAAATCCTGGCCCTCTATCTCAACGCGGTTCCCTTTGGAGATAATATTTATGGCATACGAAACGCATCAAGAACTTTTTTCCAGAAAGAGCCTGACCGGTTAAGTGTGGATGAATCAGCTGTTCTTATTGGGATGCTCAAAGGGAATACGCTTTACAATCCAAGAAAAAATCCGAAGGCAGCCATTGAAAGACGCAATACGGTAATAAACCAGATGGTTAAGAACAATTATCTGTCCGAGACCGAAGCAGCCAGGCTGAAACTAAAGCCCATTGATCTGACGAATTATTCCAAGATGGATGAAAACAATGGACTGGCACCTTATTTAAGGGACGTGATCAAGGATGAGTTGAAGAGGTGGTGCAAGGAACACAAGAACCCGGCGACCGGGGAGTCTTACAACTTGTACTCCGACGGACTGAAAATCTATACTACGATCAACACAAGGATGCAGATTTATGCCGAGGAAGCCGTTGCAAAACATATGCCCATGCTGCAAAAAGCGCTAAATTCCCAAACAAGCATTCGGAGAGGCCAGGTCTGGAAAGACTATTCCAATACGCTCGAATCATTCATGAGAAAAAGTGATCGCTGGCAGAATGAAGAAGATGACGGAATGAGTGAGGCAGAAATCAAAAAGTCGTTTAGCCAGCCGGTGTCCATGAAGGTATTTGCCTGGAATGAAAAAAGGGAAAAGGATACAGTGATGTCTCCGCTGGATTCCATTAAATACAACCGGCAGATGCTCGAAACCGCTTTTATGGCAGTAGATCCAATGACCGGGGCTGTGAAGGCCTGGATCGGCGGAATCGACTTCAAAACCTATAAATACGATCATGTTAATGTCAATACCAAGCGCCAGGTAGGTTCATCCATCAAGCCGCTACTGTACTGCGATGCCATTGAAGATGTAGGATTCAGCCCTGAGACCACCGTACTGAATGAAGCCCAGTATTTTGACGGTTATGGGCTGGTTCCTGCCAAAGGACAGTGCGGGGGAAGAGGGGACACCGTTACCATGGCCAGTGCCCTGGCCTACTCCCTGAATTGCGCATCTGCGTCCATCATGAAACAGGTAACCCCTAGCCGGTTTGTCGAGTTCCTCAGGAAAATCAACATTCAGTCCTCCCTTGAACCCTACCCGTCCATTTGCCTGGGTGCGGTCAATATTTCTATGTATGAGATGCTTTGGGGCTACAGTATGTTCCCTGCAGGCGGATTCAGTACCCGGCCATACTATATTTCCCGAATCGAAGACAAGAACGGGAACGTATTGGCTCGTTTTGACACCGAACGCAAAGAAGTGATCAGTCAAAATACGGCCTATACCATGTGCCGCATGATGCAGGGTCCGGTCGATATCGGAACGGCCGCCGGGTTGAGGAACCGCCTTGGCCTGGCTGAAATGGGTGGCAAAACAGGAACCACCAATTCCAATACGGATGCATGGTTCATTGGATATACGCCACAACTGCTGGCCGGGGTCTGGATAGGATGTGAGGACCAGTTTATCCATATGGAGAACAATTATATGGGACAGGGTGCTCAGGCAGCCAGACCGATCTGGGAATATTTTTTTGCCAAGGCCCTCGCTGACAAGAATCTTGGGCTGAATCGCCAGTCAAAATTCATACAGCCTGAAAGCCTGAAGGCTGATATGATGTATGACTACATGAAAATTATTGACAAGAAACCGCCTCCCGGGGCCGAAGGAGATAACCAGGGCAACGGGAATGCCAGCCAATACCTTGACACGAGCACCCCGACTGTTCCTGTCGATTCCCGGTTATCCGACGATGAGCAAAAAGTGCTGATGGAGGCCACTTCCCCCTCAAAGAACAAGAAGGATAACAATTCCACAACAAACCAGCAAACTACCCCGGAGAAGAAGAAAAAGGGATTCTGGCAAAGACTGTTCGGAGGAAAAAACAAGGATCAGAAAACTGACCATTAAGGTTTTTCGGAATATTATTCTGACTTCTGCAATGCTGGCCGGTCCCTGTTCTATCCCTCGTCAGGTCAGGATTCTTTTTCCTCATGGTCCTGCTGCGCTTCATCCTCAAGCCAGGGTGCGGTTTTCGAAAAAAAGATGCCAAAAATTTTCGCTCCAAATTCAACAAATCAGCAAAGACCGCTGTATGGTAAGATACCCCGGTGGTGAAAGGGCGGGTATTTTTTCGTGATTCAAAAATTCTTCTTAATTTCGTTGTTTAAACATTAAATATTCAGTTTATGGCTAAAGTTAACTGGACACTCGACCCTGCACATTCTGAAGTGCAATTCAAGATCAGGCATCTGATGATTTCTCAGGTATCCGGAGAGTTCGATGCTTTCAGCGTGGAGGCACAAACGGAGGACGAAGATTTCACCACCGCCAGGGTCACCTTTACGGCCAATGTGGATTCTATCACAACGGGCAATGAGCAGCGGGATAATCACCTCAGGTCGGAAGATTTCTTTGAATCAGCAAAGTATCCCCAGATTAGGTTTGTTACTACAAAATATGAAAATGTGGACCAGGACGGGTCCTATGAAGTCTATGGAGATCTGACTATCCGGGACGTTACCAGGACGACAAGAATGGATGTGGAATTTGGTGGGATCATCAAAGATCCATGGGGAAATACCCGAGCGGGCTTTACCATCACCGGCAAAATCAACCGCAAGGATTTTGGTCTTAAGTGGAATGCCGTTACGGAAACAGGAGGCGTGGTGGTCGGTGACGAGGTGCGGCTGCATGCCAATCTTGAATTCATCAAACAGGCCTGAACGGTTTATCGGATTCACGGGACAGGCCTGGTGGCCGGCCAGAATTCACCAGGTCATTTTCAGGTGGAGTGACGACATGCTGATTTATCCGCAGTGCATCATGTCGAGCGGCTTATTCCGATCCTGTATGTCCCTTTTTTGGGACCCGGAAATTGTACCTTTGGGACATGCATTATGTCACCGTAGAGGGCCTCACCAAATCTTATGGGATAAAACCACTTTTTGAGAACATCACTTTTCACATCGAGGAAGGCGATAAAATCGCCCTGGTTGCCAGGAATGGAAGCGGTAAATCTACCCTGCTAAAAATACTTTCAGGAAAAGAAATTGCAGATGATGGAACTGTCTGGGTCAGCAGAGAGGTAACCGTCGCTCTGTTTGAGCAGGAGCCTGTCTTTATGGAAGATAAATCCGTCCTGGAGAATATCTTTCACCATGATCATCCGGTTATTAACGCTATAAAAGAGTATGAAGCATCCTGTGAAATGGAAGATCCTGCCTTACTGACCCAGGCCATTGAGCGTATGGATGAGCTCGATGCCTGGAATTTTGATTCACGGGTTAAGCAGATTCTGGGCAGATTGAACATTCACCACCTGCAGCAAATTGCCAGCAGTCTTTCCGGAGGCCAGCGTAAACGGGTGGCTCTTGCAAAAACCCTGATTGATATTGGTTTTGACCACCGGCATGTCCTGCTGATCATGGACGAGCCAACCAATCACCTGGACGTGGAGATGGTGGAATGGCTGGAGAATTATCTAAGCCAGGAAAAAATCACCCTGTTACTGGTTACCCATGACCGTTATTTTCTGGATGCGGTCTGTGCTGAAATATGGGAGCTTGACCGCAGCGACCTGTTTATCTATAAAGGAGACTATGCCAATTTCCTGGAAAAGAAGGCGGCCCGCGTGGAAAATGAAATTTCAGGCATTGAAAAGGCCAGGAATACCTACCGTAAAGAACTCGAATGGATGCGCAGGCAACCCAGGGCCAGGACAACCAAAAGCAAGAGCAGGCAGGACAATTTCTACGTCGTTGAGGCCAGAGCGAAGCAGAGAATAGACGACCAGCAGTTGGAATTGCAGGTAAAAATGAGCAGGCTCGGGGGCAAGATTGCCGAGTTTAAAAAGGTATATAAAACTTTTGGGGGGAAAGTAATATTGAAGGGCTTTGACTATACATTCAAAAAAGGAGAAAGACTGGGACTGGTAGGGAAGAATGCTGTCGGAAAATCCACTTTCGTACAGATTTTACAGGGACTTGAAACGCCTGACAGTGGCAAAATAAATATCGGGGAAACCGTCATATTTGGAAATTATTCCCAGCAGGGGCTTGTCATCAAAGAGGATATGCGGGTCATTGAATTTGTGAAGAACATCGCGGAAAGTTTCCCCCTTGCCGGTGGCGGCTCACTCAGTGCATCCCAGTTCCTCAATCTGTTCCTCTTTCCTCCCGACCAGCAGTATACGTTTATCTCTCGGCTGAGCGGGGGCGAAAAAAGAAGGCTCCATCTGCTTTCCATTCTTTTCCGCAACCCCAATTTTCTCATACTTGATGAACCCACCAATGACCTGGATCTACCCACTCTGGGTGTCCTGGAAAATTTCCTCGGTGATTTCCAGGGTTGCCTGCTCATCATTTCGCATGACCGGTATTTTATGGACCGCCTCGTTGATCACTTGCTTGTCATGGACGGGGATGGCGTAATCAGGGATTTTCCTGGAAATTACTCACAGTACAGGGAACAACAGAGGGAGGAGGTGACCCCGCTGAATGAAAAAAAGGAAGTTCCCCATTCTACAACTGCTGAGGTCCGGTTCTCCCAGGTTGTACAGGCCAGAAAGCCCTCTTTCAAGGAAAAAAGGGAATTTGAGCTGCTTGCCAAAGAGATCGAAGCCCTGTCCAGCGAAAAGACCAGCATTACAGAAAAATTCAGCACAGGCAATCTCCCATTTAGCGAGTTACAAATTCTTTCCCAGAGAATAGGAGAGATATCGCAGCTGTTGGATGAAAAAGAAATGCGCTGGCTGGAATTGAGCGAAGTCATGTAGTTTCAGTTTTGACCAGAATATATCAATCGGGTGTTGCATTAATGAATTTTAATTTCTAGTTTCATTACCTATTCCAACCCTCCCGTATGCCTGGCCGGACTCTTCCATTTTTTTAACCCAAAAGCTTCTCATCATGAAAAAAGTTTTTCTTTTTGCAGCAGGCTGCCTGCTGATGTTTGCCTGCAACAACAAAAGTTCTGATCAAACCGGAGCCAAAGACAGTTCTGCTGCCATGGCTGCAGAACCCAAGACTCCTGCTCCAACTGAATTTGCCGACCAGAAATACGCAGACATGGGTAAAAAGTCCGCTGGCCAGATGGAGAGCGGAGACATGGACGGATGGCTTAGCCAGTTCGCTGACAGTGCACGTTATTACTGGTCAGGCGGTGACAGCCTGATCGGAAAAGCCGCAATTGGCAAGTACTGGAAAGACAGAAGGGCCAATGTGATCGATTCGATAAAATATTCAAACCAGATCTGGCTACCCATCAAGGTAAACATACCCCAGGCTCCGCCTCAAACCCCCGGAACATGGTTATTAGCCTGGTCACAGGTTAGCGTAAAGTATAAAAACGGAAAAAAACTGGGTTTGTGGCTCCATATCCTTTACCACTTTGACAATTCGGACAAGGTCGACCAGGTTGTCCAGTTTATTGACAGGGCGCCCATCATTGCTGCCACCAAAAAATAATAGGCCGGTCGGACACCTTACATGACCTTTTAAAAGCGGCACCATCCGGGCCGCTTTTTTCGTTTTTCTCCTTCAATATCCGCCCGGAGGGAGTCCCCGGATACCGTCGGTGCTTTATTTGACCGGAAATTGTTCAGAACAGGTTCTCTCTTTATATTTGGAGCTTTCATCAACCCTGATCACGAGGATAAAATCAACCAAATGAGAAAACTATTCTTATTGCTTCTCCTGGCATCGGCCGGAACAGTTCAATCCCAGAAGCTCTACGATCCGAAGCCCTTTGCCAACGGGATAACAGAGGAAGGCCTGAAAAAACATTTATTCATTGTAGCGGGCAAAGACTTCGAAGGCCGGGAAACTGCCACGGAAGGTCAGCGGAAGGCCGCAGCCTACATCGAAGGCCAGTTCAAGGCATATGGTCTTCAGCCGGCTAACCATGACAGTTACCAGCTTCCCTACCCTGTTTTCCAGGATTCCCTGCAGAATGCTGCCATGGAAATCAACGGGACGGCCTATGATTTGTATCAGGATTTTGATGTCAGTGTTGCCGGAAACTATCCTTCCACCCTTATGGGTGGCGAAGTTGTGTTTGCGGGATACGGACTGTCAGATTCTGTCCAGGATGATTACAAAGGACTTGACGTTAGGGGAAAGATCGTTCTTCTGCTTAACGGACTCCCTTCTTCCCGTCTGCAAAACCAGATCAACAGAAGAAGTTTTAACCCCTTTGGTAAGCAGGATGTAGCCCAGCAGCATGGAGCCGTCGCGGTAATGATCATTCAGACTGATTTCCCGAGGAAGGCTTTTTTGACCAAAGGGAACATGTACCTGAACGGATTCAGAAGAACAATCAGACCACTTACATACTATGTTTCAGAAAAAATCGCCCGCAAAATAGTCGGGAATGACTACGACAATTTAAAAAATGGCCAGCCCCAGCCAAAGGGGTATAATGCCAATATCCTGCTGAAGTTTAGCAAGACAACCAACACTCTCCAAAGCAGCGACGTGGTTGGTTTTCTGGAAGGAACAGACCTGAAAGACCAGTTACTCGTTATCTCTGCGCATTATGACCATCTGGGAAAGCGCGATACAGTAATTTATTATGGTGCGGACGATGATGGCTCGGGGACCGTAAGTGTGTTGGAGATCGCCCAGGCATTTTCGAAAGCCAAGGCCGCCGGCAAGGGGCCCAGAAGGAGCATCCTGTTCCTGGCCAATTCCGGGGAAGAAAAAGGTCTTTGGGGTTCTGAGTTTTACACTGACCATCCACTCTATCCCCTGGACAAAACCACTGCGGATCTCAATATTGATATGATCGGCCGCATTGATCCAAAGAGAAGCTATGGGGATTCCACCAATTATGTTTATGTGGTAGGGGACGATAAACTGAGCTCGGACCTGCATAGCATCAGCGTTGCGGCCAACAAAAAGTACACAAAGATGGAACTGGACTATAAATTCAATGACCCCAAGGATCCTGAACGGATCTACTACCGCAGCGACCACTACAACTTTGCCCGCAAGGGCGTCCCCATTATTTTCTATTTTGACGGGATTCACAAAGATTATCACAGCCCAACCGACACCCCGGACAAGATCAACTACGATATCCTGAGGAAAAGGGCGCAGCTGGTGTTCTACACAGCCTGGGATATGGCAAGCCGGGACAATATCCTGCTCAGGGATATCCCCCTTAAATGAAAAAAATTGCCCTAATCACCGGATTGTAAAGGCATAACCAGTTGGAAAAAAACGAAGAAAAAGTTCTTCGTTTTTTTTATTTTAACCCAATTGAAAAGTTACCATGAAAGAAAACAAGAGTATTTACCGGATTTCCCTGTTCTCAGGAATTCTCCTGATCCTCACCGCCCTGCTGCATATGGTCAATATCAATGATACACTTGTTGCCATAAAAACAGGAGATATTGCAGCTTCACATGCTCCAAATATTGTCATCATCTGGATATTCTCCGGGGTCTGCATGTTCCTGCTGGGAACCTGGATTCTTTTTCTTTCCCCGGATCTCCGGAGACTGAGCAGGAAGGCCTGGTGGCAGGCCTTCATTATTAGTCTGGCCCTGGGAATTACAGCTCTATGCTGCTGGCTGCAATACCCCCGCGCCGTGCATGTTCTTTTTTTTCTTTTTTTGGGATTGGTCCTGTTTATCCCTTTGGTCCTCTTTAGCGCACAATTCAAAAAACAGACCAAGTCGAAAATGCCCGAGAACACCAGGTAAACTCCCCTAATATGATGTACAGAAGAATGCCCATCGAAATGGAATCCCCGGAGGAGACCGGCTATGACCGGATAACCTGTAACCTGGCTGAAAGTTCGGTATCTGATCTCTCTTATGCCCAACTTTCGGTTTCCCTCGATCACCTCGTCCTGGGGTACCAGGACCACCGGGGCAAAAAGGAATTGCGCAGTCTCATCGCTGAACAGCTGGGCGGTCTGGGGGGCGAATCTGTGCTGGTAACCGGCGGGGCTGCTGCTGCGCTGTTCATAGTCAATACCTGCCTATTGGGTCCTAATGACCATCTGATTGTCATGCGACCAAATTACGCAAGCAATGTGGAAGTGCCCAGGGCAATCGGTTGTGGAATTAGTTATTGTGACCTAAGCTTTGAGGAGTCATGGAAGGCGGACCTGGAGAAAATCCGGGGAGCCATTACCGCGTCCACAAAAGTCATCAGCGTTACCACACCCCATAATCCCACAGGCATGGTCATGGGAATGGAACAGATAGATGGGCTGATTCATCTGGCAGAAGAAAACGATATTCTCCTTCTGGTTGATGAAACGTACAGGGATACCTGTTTTATTACTCCTTATCCACCTGTTGCCGCCAGGAGCAGCCAGGTGGTTAGTATAGCATCCGTTTCCAAATCGCTGGGTCTCCCTGGCATCCGGATAGGATGGCTGATCACCAAAAATGAAACGATGCTGGAGAAGTTTCTTGCCGCAAAGGAAATGATTAGCATCACCAATTCTGTCCTGGATGAAGAGATAGCCTACCAGGTCCTGCTTGACAAAAAACAATGGACCGAAAAAATCAACCGGGATACCATGGAATCCTACGAGGTTCTGAAGGCCTGGCTGCAGAAAGAAGACCGCCTGGAATGTATTCTGCCCCAGGGCGGATGCGTATGTTTTCCCCGTTTCAAAAAGGAGATCAGGGTAAACACAAAGCTATTTTATGAAATACTGATGAACAGCCACCATACCATGGTAGGACCTGGGCACTGGTTTGACATGCCGGATACCTATATGCGGATTGGTTTTGGTTGGCCCGGGAAACTGAAGCTGGAAAAGGGACTGGACAATATTAGTCTTGCTATTGATGGATCCTGCTGACCAGGATATCTAAAGTTCCGGGCAGGAACCGTCAGCCTGAATCTGCCCCACAATAAATGACCCCGGATTAATCTTTAATAATCCGAAAACAATACCTGGCCAGTTTACCCTGGAAATCAAACGGGGTTGTTGACTTTGTAATATCCCGGATAGAATTGGATTTGATCAACACCTGGTCCAATCTGAATTTCCTGAAATTGGTGCTGAAATATAGAACTCCCCCCTCTTTCATGGCACGCAGGGTCTTATTGATAAGTTCAACATGATCCCGCTGGATATCCAGGAAATCCCTCATTCGCTTGCTGTTGCTGAAAGTTGGCGGATCCATAACCACCAGGTCAAATTTCTCTGCAGGGAGATCATCCAGGTATTGCTTTACATCCGCGTGTATAAACAGGTACCGGCTTCTGTCCAGGATCCCGTTGAGGTGCAAGTTTTCTTCCGCCCAGCTGAGATATGTTTTGGAAAGATCTACGGAGTGAACGGCCGAAGCACCGCCGGCCGCTGCATACACGGAGAAGGAACCGGTATAGCAAAACAAATTCAGCACCTGTTTCCCTTCGGATTCCTGTCTTACCATAGACCGGGTAATACGATGGTCCAAAAACAAACCAGTATCCAGGTAGTCTGTCAGGTTGACCCTGAATCGCAGCCCACCTTCTTCAACCATAAAAAAATGTTGCTCTGAATTCAGTTTTTCATACTGTCCTTGCCTGCCCGCCTTCCTTTGTCTTTGGCGCACATAGATATTTTCCTCAGGTAATTCAAGAACCTCGCTGATCACTTCAATCGACCGGTCAAGCCAGTCTTCGTGCTCATTTTCACTCATGCCATGGTGACGCTTGTATTCGGCGAGATAAACCAGTTCTCCGTATAATTCAATACAGAGCGGAAATTCGGGCAGATCCTGATCAAAGATCCGGTAACAGGAAACCTTTTGCCTGGCCGCCTGCCGGCTGAAGTGCCTGTAAACCCTGGTCAGCCTGTTGCCAAACATTACAAATTTATCTTCACCCATAGCCCATGATTGAAATAACGATTCCTGCATCCGCGGATGGCTGGTACCTCCGCTCAAATGGCCAGATGCCTTTTCCTGAACTGGGAGGGGTTCTCCCCTGCCAGTTTCTTGAAGGTTTTGTTGAAATAGGACAGATTTTCAAATCCGCATTCAAAGCAGGTTTCGGTAACATTGTGGTCCTGCAGCAGCATCTTCTTCGCCTGGTTTATCCGGTACTGGTTAACAAAGCCGGTAAATGTCATTCTGGTGATTTTTTTGAAGTACCGGCAAAAGGCGGAAGTGCTCAGGTGAACGAGTTCAGCAACAACACGGACATCCATTGTGTGATGAAAATTTTTTTCCACATACCGGTATATGGAATTCATCCTGGCCTCTTCCTTGGCCAGTGCCTGGTTTGCAATTGGTCTGCTGTGAAGTATTTCCACCTCTTCGGTAGTAGCAAGAGCCTGGAATATAGACAACAGGGCAATCAGCTGTTCAAAATGGGGAAGTTGGGAAATCTGTTTAAGTTTTTCTCCCACATCCCTTTTAGTCTTTCCATAAAAACTCAGACCGCTCCTGGCATTTTCAAAAAGCCGCCGGACCTCTGACAGTTCAGGTATGTTTAAGAAATCACGCCCCAAAAAATCTTCCTTCATCTGAACCACTACCTGCTCACACTGCGTTTTCATTCCGTAATCAAAGTTCAGGTGCGGAATATTGGGGCCTATGAACACCAGGTCACTATTCTCATATCTTGAAATATGGTCTCCGATATGCCTGATCCCCCCGGCCCCCTCTACGTAAACGATTTCATATTCAGGATGAAAATGCCACAGAAAGACATCATTCAGACCCGGAGTCAGCAGGATTTTAAAGGAACTGCCAGAATCGGGCTCAATTTTTTCCAGTTTAATCTTCACGCCTGGGGCTATTTGTCCATAAATATACTTTTGTGGAACCTAAAAAAGGAGAAAAATGTCAATTGAGAACAAAAAATGGTAACTGGAGTCGTGGATACAGGGAGTCTCCGGAGGATATTTTTGAACCTGATTCTTCCACAATAAAACAATGTCATATGCAAAAGGAACAGATGACCATGGCTCCTGCCATGGCTCCGCAAAATGCTCACAAGGATATTCCCGGGAATCCCTCGACGGCCAAAAGTAGCAGGGTTAAGTTGAATGACCGCAGCAATGGCCGGCCTCTGCAGGTTTTGAGTGAAGATGACTGGAAATTCTGGACGAATAATGGATATATCATTGTAAAAAATGCAGTGCCTGCGGAGCAGGTCAGCAGGCTAGCTGATTTTCTTTGGGAATTTGAGGAAAAAGATCCCAGTGATCCCACAACCTGGTATACCCCGCCAAGGGCAGAAATGAAAATGAAAGAACTAACCAATACGGGTATGGTGGAAGTGTATAATCACCAATATTTGTGGGATAACCGCCAGTATCCAAGGATACATCAGGCTTTCAGTGACATCTGGGGGACAGAGAAATTGTGGGTTACCATCGACCGGGCCAATCTAAACCTGCCTATTCGACCGGGGTACGAGTACAAGGCGTTTATTCATTGGGATTATGACCCCGAAACACGGCCTCAGAACGTTCAGGGTGTACTCGCCCTGTCGGACCAGACAGATGAAAATGTGGGAGGATTTCAGTGTATTCCCGAATTGTACCGCAACTATGATACCTGGAAACTGACCCAGCCGGAGGACCGTGACCATTTCAAACCGGATGTGAGCGGTTTTGAAATCGTCAAGGTAAAGCTCAATCCGGGAGATCTGCTGATATTTAACAGCCTGCAGCCTCATGGAATCAGAGCAAACACATCAGGGAACAAAGTAAGACTGGCCCAGTACATTTCGATGATGCCCGCCGAAGAAGAAAATGAAGCCTTGCGCCAATGGAGGATCGAGTCATGGATGGAAAGAAAGGCACCGGAAGGTTACGCCTTCCCGGGAGACCCGAGGGGTTGGGAAAAAACGAAATATGCTGCGGCAGCGCTATCTCCTCTGGGAAGAAAATTGCTGGGCCTCGACAATTGGTAGATATGGAACAAACCAGGCGGACAACAATTCTGAACAATGGCGTTGAAATGCCCATGCTTGGACTGGGCGTCTATGATATGCATGGAAACGAGGCCGTTCAGGCCATCCGGGCAGCGCTGGGCCTGGGTTACAGGCTCATCGATACCGCTTCCATGTATCGAAATGAAGAAGCAGTTGGAAAAGCAATACGGACTAGTGGCATTTCCAGGAAGGAGATCTTTGTTACCAGTAAGGTCGCTAATGGCGACCAGGGCTATGACCTGACTCTCCGGGCATTTGATGAAAGCCTGTCCAGGCTCGGAACGGATTATCTCGACCTTTACCTGATTCACTGGCCAGTCAGGGGAAAACGGAAAGATACCTGGAAGGCGCTTGAAAAAATCTATGCGGACGGCAGGGCCAGGTCAATAGGAGTAGCCAATTATCTCATCCCCTTCCTGGAAGAACTGGAAACCTATGCAGGAATAATACCGGCTGTTAACCAGGTGGAATTTAGTCCCTTCCTTTTCCTGGAAGATCTCCTCACCAAGTGCCGGCAGCAAAAAATACAATTGCAGGCTTATTCGCCACTCTCTCGTGGTAAGATGCTTCATGACCCAAAGCTGCAGGAAATTGCGACAAAATATCACAAAACTCCCGCACAAATAATCCTGCGATGGGACATCGAGCTTGGAGTATCAGCCATCCCCAAATCCTCCACTGGTCACCGTTTGAAGGAGAACCTGGATATATTCGATTTCAGTCTCTCTGGTGGGGAGCTGGAAATGATGAGAGGCTTTAACCTGGGTTTACGTGTTGTTGAAGATCCGATGTGGTATCTTTAAAGGTCCGAGGCCCGGATGTCCAGTCCCGAATTCTGACCGGTCCGGTCCGAAAAGAGAGCGACCTGGCCTGGGGAGCACGAAAAAACTTCTAATCATTACCAGTATGACCGTAAATAGATTTTCCATGAAACCTGTTCTTTTATTATTCTCCATCTTCGGCCTGACTCTTTTTTCCAAAGCCCAGACTGACACAAGCGGATTCAGGATACCCGGCATCCCATCCAGGATTTCCTGGGAAGCCAACCCCCAGTCCTGGAAATATGAAAAGGAACGACTCAGCATCCTGGCTGGGGGTAAAACGGATCTTTTTGTAGACCCGCGGCATGAATACCAGGTCGTCAATTCTCCCAAAGCCCTTTTCAGCCCGGCAGATACTTTTGTTTTATCAGCCAAAGCCACGGTATCGTTTGCGTCGGATTACGACGCAGGGGTTCTGGTGCTTTTTGCCAATGGACAGGAATGGGCAAAATTATGTTTTGAATTCTCCCCGCAGAAAATCCCCAATATCGTCTCCGTCGTAAACAATGGCGTTTCGGACGACTGCAACCATGAGGCCATAAAGACAAATCAGGTATACCTGAGGATTGCTGGCCTCGGTAGCCACACGTATGCCTTTTTCTATTCCCTGGATGGAAAGCGATGGCATCTGGTGAGATATTTCTCGATCAATACGTCCCTGGATGTACGTCTTGGTTTTTCTTCACAATCACCCACAGGCAATTCCTGTGAAACCGTATTTTCTGACATCAGGTACCAGGTCCGCCAATTAAAAGAGATACGTGACGAAAATTAAATTATGGAGAATGGGTATATTTGAAGTTCATTCATTTCTTATGAACTTCAGAAACGCCTCCATTTTCTTATTTTTCCTCATTAACGTGACAGTATATGCGCAGCCTGAAGGGTTTATCAGCACCCAGGGCAAAAATATTGTCGGACCTGACGGAAAAAATTTCCTGATCAGGGGTACGAACCTGGGTAACTGGCTTGTTCCGGAAGGATACATGTTTAAATTCAAGGAAACCAATTCCCCAAGACTTATCAGTGAAGCGATCACAGAATTAATAGGTCCGGCAGAGGCAGTCCAGTTCTGGAAAAGATACCTTGACAATTATATTACAGCTGAGGATATCCATTATCTCAGGAGCCTGGGCATGAATTCAATCCGTGTTCCTTTTAATTACAGGCTTTTTACCGATGAATCCTACCTGGGTGGTTCGGGAGAGGCAAGGGGTTTTTACCTGATGGACCGGCTCATTGGCTGGTGCCGCAATGAAAAAATATACGTGCTACTGGACATGCATTGTGCCCCCGGCGGACAGACAGGTGACAATATTGATGATGGATATGGCTATCCGTTCCTGTTTGACAGCGAGGAAAGCATCGATCTGGCAGCCCATATCTGGAAGAAAATTGCTGATCATTACAAGAATGAACCTGCTGTAATGGGGTATGACCTGCTGAATGAACCTATTGCCCATTTTTTCGACACCGCACATTTTAACCCCCGGCTCGAGCCTGTTTACAGGACCATCGTTAAAGCCATCAGGGAGGTCGATACTCATCACCTGGTATTCCTGGGAGGCGCCCAATGGGATTCCAACTTCAAGCCATTCGGTACTCCCTTCGATACAAAAACCGTATATACCTTTCACAAATACTGGACGGCCACCACTCAGGAGGTAATTCAGGATTATATCAATTTCCGGGACCAATACAATGTACCCATCTATGCCGGAGAAACAGGGGAGAATAATGATCAATGGATCCTGGAATTCAGAAAGCTTTTGGAGAAAAACAACATCGGCTGGCACTTCTGGCCATACAAAAAAATTGATAATACCAGCGGAATAGTCACCTTTTCCGTTCCGGCACACTTTGACCTGGTTACTCTATACGCCGACACTGTCCGCAGGAATTTTGCGGATATCAGGAAGGTGAGGCCGAAAGATACACAAGAGGTCAGACAGGCCCTGGAAGGTTTTCTGGAAAACTGCCAGTTCAGGAATTGCACGCCCAACAAGGGATATATCGACGCACTCGGGTTAGGAAAAAATTAGGCCATCCCCTGCCGGTACTGTAGGCTAATAAAAAAACCTGCCAGGCCAAACAACCGGGCAGGTTAAGTAAAAAATCATCAGGTTTTATTTCACTACGATATTGGTGGTAGTGGCCAGTTTTGCACCATAGGAACGATGTATACCATCTGCAAACTGAAGGGTCAGCTTATGTTTTCCCGGAGGCAGTTTTACCTCCGCAGAAGTTTGCCCTTTCCCGAAATGAAGATGTTTGTCATCCTTGGGAACTACGGTACCAGCTGCCAGCGAATCTTCAGCATCGATGAACAGATGGTGGTGACCTGACCCGGCCATAATTGGTCCGGCTGTATCGATCTTGATGCCATCCACCCCCATTTCAACCTTAACCGGGGATTTTACAGTTTGTCCTTCCTTTAGGTTTTTGAAAAAGACTTTAGCTCCGGCAGGTACATCAGGCAGGGGTGTTATGGCCTTGGTGGTGTCAGCATGGTTCATTTGCATGGTGTCCTTGCCCATGGACGATGCTGTGTCAGTTGAAGCAGCGGTTTTATCACTGGCATTGTTACAGGCCATCATGCCCATAAGTAATGCTGCAGGAATAAAAAGTTTTGTGCGCATTGTTTTTTATTTAAAGTTTAATAATCCCTAATCTTGAATACCTTACAAGGTACTTCATTTTCAAAAACAATGCCAGCCGACTAATTAATATTGGTTAATTATCCAGTTACCCATCGTGTCTTCTCCCCGACGGGTATCCTTTTCGACGGAGGAGATGGCATCTGGACGTACCCCATGTAAAAAAAACCCATGAGCCTGTCCTGATCCTCCAGGCCAAAAAATGCCTTTGATTCCCCATAGTAGGTAACCCCGCCCGTACTCCAGTAACCGCCCAGTCCGTAAGCAATTGTCGACAAATAAATATTCTGGACTGCGCAGGCCACTGCAGCCAACTCCTCAACCTCAGGAATATTCGCCGTAAGCGACCGTTTCATTCCCACAGCCAGAACATGTGAAGATTCCAGGGGTGTCCGCATCAATTTCTCGAATTTATCCTGCCGGAAATTCTCACCTGATTTTTCCCTGTACAGTTCGGCCTGAAATTCAGCCAGTTTCTGACGCCCCCTACCAGAAAATACCGTGAATTGCCATGGCTGGGTCAGTTTATGGGACGGAGCCCAACTGGCATTTTCCAGTATTTCCCAAATGAATTCATCCGGGATCTGTTTCCCTGGAACAAACTGGTTGCTATACACGCTTCTTCTTGACCTGATCAGCAGATTGACCTGGTCCCTGTCCGGGAGATGGATTTGAGATGATGAAGACATGAACATTATTTTATTTCCTGCAGTAAAATGCCGATGAAACTAAATTTAAAAATTCCTCGCGATAGAACGTTGGAGGGTGGAAAGGTTCCAGGAACCGGGCACAATGATTCTCCTTATGGTGAAAAGAGGATCTTCCGCATCCATTTTTTCATTGAGCTGGAAGGCTGCGACGAAACCTCTTTCCTTCAGTTCCGGGATGGCAGCCTTGTTCCACAGGCCAAAGGGATAAGCAAAATATTTTGGCCTTCTGCCTGTTATCGCTTCGAGCTGCCTGGTAGGTTTATCAATCTGGGTAACCCAGTCTTCGCCCTGATATTTTTTCACGTTGTGATGATCCCAGGTATGTGAGCCGATGACATGACCTGCATCGGCGAGCTCTTTCACCTGGTCTTTTGACATGTAGTGTTTCTTCCCCAGGGAGACGGTCATGATAAAAAATACTCCTTTATATCCATAATTTTTCATCGCCGGCACAGCAATGTTATACTGATCCAGATCTGTATCGTCAAAGGTAAGCATGATGGGTTTTTCAGGAAGACCCGTCCCCCGCGTAAGATAATCATATAGCTGATCGGGGAGAATGGTATGATATCCGCTGTCGGCAAGCATTTTTATCTGCTCCAGGAAAACAGACGGGGGAACAATATAGTCTTTTGATGTCCTGGAATCCGTTGGCCGGTAGTCTCTGATCTGGTGGTAGCAAAGAATCGGCACCTGCTTACGGCCAAGTATAGCTGAAGGGCTTGTAGCTACCGCTGGCAGGGAGTCCGCTGTCCTGATGGCGGGAGCGCTGTTCCGGGTTAACGTGTCAGCCTGATTGCCGGCTGTTTTTTTATCGGGCATTGATTGACAAGAGGTTAGGCAGGCAAGAGCAATCCAGAAGGGTACAGTCATATGGTTTTTCAACATTTTTTTTTGCGCGAAGATAAAAAGAAACGGGCAGGCCCTGCCAGATTGATTCCTGCCGCGGAGGTATTATCCGGATTTCCAGTCCGCATACATAAAATTTTGTATCTTGCGCTCCATTTTATTACCAATACAATTTAACAATGAGCACTAAAACAACAGGCACCGTAAAGTTTTTTAACACCGACAAAGGGTTTGGTTTTATCAAACATGATGATTCCGGAAAAGAAACTTTTGTACATGCCAGCGGCCTAATTGACCAGATCAAACAGAATGACCGCGTAGAATTTGATGTACAGAACGGCAAGAAAGGCCTGAACGCAGTTAATGTGAAAGTGATCCGATAAAACTGATCTTTTTACAACTTATGAAGGGCTGGCACATAATGCCAGCCCTTATTTATTGCTGTCTCTGCAAGGGCAAGGCCTCCCGATGCAATCAAAAAGTTACCGGGGCGAAAAGTAAATTCCATATCTTTCAAAATCATTTAAACCCAGCGCATGCGTCTCCTTTTCTTCCTTTCTTTGTGGCTTTCTTCTTTCAGCAGCATAGGTCAGCGTTACTATCTCTTTGTAGGAACCTATACCAGTGGGAAAAGCGAAGGCATTTATGTTTACGAATTCAATGCTGCAACCGGCAAGGCAAAACCGGTGAGCAGCATCCGGTCCAAAAACCCCTCCTATCTGGTGATTTCTCCTGGCGGTAAATATGTCTACGCCGTTAATGAAAATGGATCAGACCAGACGGGGGAGGCAAGCGCCTTCTCTTTTGACCGGGCGACAGGACAGCTCCGTTTCCTGAATAAACAGTCAACCGGAGGAGCCGACCCATGTTATATTACAGAAAATAGGTCCGGAAAGTGGATCATGATCGCTAACTACAACGGAGGCAACCTGGCTGCCCTTCGTGTCCGGCAGGACGGAAGTCTGGATACACTTTCAGAATTGATCCAGCACAGCGGAAGCGGCCCTGTCACCGACCGGCAGGAAAAGGCACATGTGCATTCTGCTGTATTGTCACCCGATGAGTCATTTTTGTTTGCGGCAGACCTTGGAACAGACAAGGAGGCAATATATCATTTTGACCCATCTGGGAAGCTGCCGTTATTTGCGGCCAGGGACTCCTTTGTTTCGGTAACTCCGGGAAGCGGCCCCCGTCATTTTGTCTTTCACCCTAAAAAACACTATGCCTACCTGATGGATGAACTCTCGGGTACAGTGGACGTCTTCAGGTATAACAACGGCCAGTTAAAACCTATTCAGCGCATAACCACGCATCCTTCAGATTATTCCGGTCAAAAAGGGAGTGCAGACATTCATGTAAGCAGTGACGGCAGGTTTCTCTATGCCTCCAACAGGGGGGACGCCAATTCGATTGCCATATTCTCCATTGACAGCACATCCGGGAAATTGAGGAGTCTGGGTTTTCAGCCCGTTTTGGGGAAAACCCCGAGGAATTTTATGATTGATCCGACCGGCCGTTACCTGCTGGTGGCCAATCAAACCACGGATAATATTGTCATATTCAAAATTGATAAGCGTACAGGCCTCCTGAAGGCCACGGGAGTCCAAATCCAGGTCCCCAATCCCGTCTGTCTTAAAATGCTGAAGAAATAGCCTCCTGCCGATGAGCCGCCGAATATCCTTCTGCCCGTGAATTCGGTATCATTCATGCAAACTGTAGTGGATACCCAGTTCAAGTCCCCTGAGCTCAGCCAACCCGCGCAGCCTGCCAATGGCACTATAGCCTGGATAAGTTGTTCTTTTCAGGTCCCCCAACATACAATGTCCATGGTCAGGCCGCATCGGAATGGAGAGCGACCGTCTTTTCATCAAGAGCAGGATTTCACGGACCACTGCATACATATTTACGTCTCCATCCAGGTGATCTGCCTCATAGAAATTACCCTCCTCATCCCTTCGTGTACTGCGCAAATGAAGAAAATGAATATGGTCTCCCAGACGGCTGATCATGCCCGTCAGGTCGTTATCCGGACGTACTCCGTAGGAGCCTGTGCAAAAGCATAGACCGTTTGCCGGCGAGGGGGCGGCTTCCAAAAGTTCCAGAGCGTCTTTTTCTGTACTGACTATTCTGGGCAGACCCAGGATCGGATAGGGAGGATCATCCGGATGGATGGCCAATTTCAGCCCAGCGGCTTCTGCCACCGGCACAATCTGCTTTAAAAAGAAAAAGAGGTGTTTTTTTAATTTTGCAGCATCAATTCCGGCATAGGTTCTGAGTGCGTCGAGTATCTGTTGCTCCGTAAAACGCTCCTCGCTTCCAGGTAACCCCAGCAGTGCGTTGCGATATAGCGTTTCCTTTTCCTCGGCGCTCATCACTTCAAACCTCCTTGATGCTTTCTCCATTTCCTGTGGGCTGTACTCTTTTTCCGCCCCCGGTCTTTTCAGCAGGAACAAATCAAATGCAATAAAGGCCGATTTTTCAAACCGAAGAGCCTTGCTTCTATCCGGCAATTCGTAGGCAATCTCTGTCCTCATCCAGTCGAGGATCGGCATAAAATTATAAGTCACAACCCTGAGGCCGCAACTGGCGACGTTGCGCAAACTTTGCTGATACGCCTTTATATACTGCAGGTAATTTCCGGATTGCTTTTTGATGTCTTCATGAACCGGCAGACTTTCTATTACTGTCCAGGTCATTCCCGCATCCTCCACCAGTTTCCTGCGCTGCTCAATCTCATCAACTGTCCATATTGCTCCAACAGGTATATGATGGAGGGCTGTCACGATGCCTGTACAGCCGGCCTGTCTGATATCCCATAAACTGACCGGATCATTCGGTCCGAACCAGCGCATGGTTTGTTCCATTAACATAGCTGAATGGAGTTTGGTTAAATAGAATGTATTCGGGAGGGTGCCTCACAAACTGCGCATTTCCTGATCATTGTTCACATGAGAATAATCCATAAAAGTAACCCGGATACTGAAAACAAACTAAAAAAGCAATGATGGAATAATTGAAGGTTAAATGTCAGCTCTGCCAGTCAGGCTGCACGAGGGACCTCGCGCCTGCTGCCGGGCAAGTCCCCACCAACAAAAAATCGGCGGCCGGTTCAAACCACCAATCATTTTGACGACCACAAACTGTAAAGAAAACGTTCCTTACCTGCCCAATGTCCACCCTCATCCCTAGCCGAAAATTCCTTTAATCTGCCCCCCGTCAACAGAAATCGTCTGCCCGGTGATATACCTGGAAGAAGGGCTAAGCAGCCAGGTGGCCAAGGAAGCCAGGTCCTTTGGATCTCCCAGGGCCCCAACCGGAATAGATTCAACCGCCCTTTTCCTGATTTCCTCAATAGCCATATTGGTTTGCTCACTTTTCTTTTTGTATATCCGTTCGATGGCAGCCGTGTGGTGGAATCCCGGGGCCAGGACATTGAGGGTGACTCCCGACCTGGATATTTCCTGGGATAGTGTTTTTACAAATCCGGTTACAGCTGCACGCAGGGAGTTGCTCAGGACCAGGTTTTCGAGGGGTTGCTTTACCGTAAAACTTTCAATAAAGACCAGTCTGCCATAACTGGATCTGACCAGCCTGGGAACAAAGGTCTGCGTCAGCTCTACCTTCCATCGGAGGAGGCCCTGGTAGGCAGCATCCCAATCCTGAAGGGTGGTTTCCATCACCGTCTTCGCAGGCGGTCCGCCAGCGTTCACCAGGATGCCATGGATATCCGTATTTGCGGTTTTTTCCGCGATCTTTTTGATGTTGTCACTAAGGGTAATGTCTCCGGCAAAGATGTCGATCCGAGAAGGGGCAATATCCTGGAGCCCCTTGAGCGACTGTTCGTTCCTGGCGATAGCCAGGATACGTGCCCCTTCGGCCACCAGAGCTTCCGCGACTGACCTCCCAAAACCGGCTCCTGCACCACAAACAATGAAGTACTGATTGCTGATTGCCAATTCCATACAGAAAAAATTTGTGGGGTGTTTGCAAAAGTAGCCGATTTGCAGGCAAATGCAGGTGAATGACTGAACTATTTCAGCCGGACAAGTAGTCGGCGAAAGGTATTTCATCTAGTGATCCAGGCGGCATATATGGTAGCGTGGTCATACCTTGAGGGCAGTTCATTGATTTTTTGAATCGCTGAATATCCAAGGTTTTTGAACAGGGCCTGCAGGGTAGCGAAACTTGTCGGAAAGGGTACCCAGGGATTGGGTTCATCGGTATTGTATTCAACAATGAGGATATTGCCCTGGCTGGAAAGGTATCCGTCTAATTTCTTAATAAAACCTGACTTGTCCTGGATATAATGAAGAGAATTGGCCATTAGAATCCCATCCAGGTTCTTAAAGTTGAGAAAACCATTACTGAAATCCGCCCTGACCTTCTCAATAGTCACGGTCGCAGAAGGCTCAATCTTGTTCAGAGAGGCCATATTGGTGTCCACTGCAAATATTTTGCTACCGGGTGAAATCAGACGGGCAAGAGCGCTGGCAAACAGTCCTGTCCCACTTCCAAGGTCAGCCCACAGTTTTTTTCCGGCAGCTGAAATTGGAGGAAACTGTATCAGTGAAATAGCCTCGTTCAATTTCATTTTTTCAGAATATGTTATAAGGTCGTGGAAAACTCCCCAATTGTTGCACTGACCCAAACCTGATAAGACTATGGCAAATAAACTTCGACATGCCGGTTTTTATGTCGCCAAAAATCAATTTTAACTTTGTTTTATCTTTTCAAATTTCCTTACGGACAACTACAACCGCCAGGGTCAGCTTAGCACTTGGTTTTGAATGATTTTTCAGCAGTTAAGTCCATTTAAATAGTAGAATTTTACTACTTATTACTGAATTGGATCCCTGCAATTTTCCTGAACGGGAAATCCTGTACTGTCAGACGTTTTAATTGCAATTTTTGTTACCGACCTTCCGGAATGGAAAAAGGCATTGAAAGGGCTCTTCGCAGGTTGATACCAACCGTAAGGCCGGGGAGGCCAGAAGGATTCTATTCATTCAATGCATCCGAGTAGGTGGGGATAGAGGCCATCCTTTTCAGGATGGTTTCAGGGTTCATATATCTTTCACGGTCCATCACCGGCATATTGATATTGTCCGATCCATCATAATTCTCTGTATGCAGTGCCTTTCTGACATACCTGCTCCAACCCAATAGTTGAAATCCCAGCCCGTGTGCTATACAAATGCTGTCGGTCCTATATTCGAACTTGTCAATATAGCCCGAAGACAGGTGCCCAATCCCGGCGCCCATCAGGGAGGTCAGGCTCCTCTGGGAAAAATCGGAGGCATGGCTCAATTCATGACCAATAACACCCACCTGCGCATTGAAGTCCATTCGCTTTAGCAGGATGGGATCCATTTTTGGAATAGTGCTGTCGCTAATCGTGATGACAAACCTTCTTTTTGACCGCTTCCCCAATAAATTGGGAAAGACAGGTACAGTTTTAAGCGGAGAATAGGCTTTCCTGATTACAAATTTTATTCGGGTATCCTTTAATTCGGGAAAATAGGTCAGGGCCACCAGCGCCGGCAGGGAACACTCATGAGGCAGTATTTTGTTCTTTCCGAATTCCCCCGCCATCCGGGTACTGTCCTCCTTGGAAAAATCTGATCTTTCAAACAGCCTGCACGGTTTTTTCACCTGGCCAAAACCTGATAGGCTATGTAAAAAGGCCAGACTGTACAGGATGACCCTCCAGGAGAACCAGTTCATGCAATCAAATTACCAAATAACTTCCACATCGGAAGGCCATACCTTTGGATCCTTGCAAAAAGATGCCTCTCCGGAAGTGCTGGTCTCCGCGCAAAAGGTTCAACGGCTGATCATTTTTGAGTGAAGCACCCTGACTGCAAAATTATCTCTATAACGGCGGCTCAGGGGTATCCTGTATTTATCAACCAGGATCAAATTCTTATCCACGCCGCCTATTTTATCGATGGCAACAATATAGGATTTGTGGACCTTGATGAATTGACGCACCGGGAGATTGCTTTCGAGGGCCTTCAGGGTGCTGTATGCGAGGAATTGCTTATGGATGGTGTGGAGTATGACATAATTGTCGGCAGCCTCGACAAAAAGAAGATCTCCCAAAAATATTTTTTCCAGTTTGCCCCCAGATTTCACAAAAAAATAATCGATGGAAGGTGAAGAAGTCTCCAGAGAATGTCTGCGGAAATGCCAGAGATCCCTGGCTTTGTTGCAGGCTTTCAGTAACCGGCTGAACGGGATCGGCTTCAGCAGATAGTCGAGCACATCCAGGTCATAACCTTCTATTGCGTATTGCGGGTAAGCGGTGGTAATTATTACCATCGGCGCCTTTTTCATTGTCTTGACCAGATCCAGCCCGTTTAATTTTGGCAGCTCGATGTCCAGAAAAACCAGGTCGATCGGATACTCTTCCAGGAACCCGATGGCCTGAACCGCATTCTCCGCCACACCTGCCAGTTCAATAAAGGAAATTTCCTTAAGGTCTTCCGAAATTCCTTTTCTTGCCATCGGCTCGTCGTCTACAATGAGGCATTGCAGTTTCATTGCAGGTCAAGTTTTAAAGTCAGAGAAAATATTCCATTGTTTCTTGCGGTGAGGATCTCGTGACGCCCTCCGTACAAAAGGTTGAGCCTCCTTTGGATGTTTTCCAGGCCGATGCCTTTTTTATCAAGCCTGGTTTGGGGGTTTTCGTTATTGGAAGTTCTTAAAATAAAATGACCATTTTCCTTTTTGCATTCGATCAGAATACGATTTGGGGCACCTGTCCCCCCCGCCGTATGCTTGAAACAATTTTCCACGATGGGCATGAGCAAAAATGGAGAGATCCGCATGCCTCCGACTTCATTAAACCCCCTGGTCTCAATACAATAATTGTTATTAAGCCGTTCTCTTTGCAGGTCGATATAAGATTTTATAAATGCCAGCTCCTGTTCAATGGAAATATCGGGCTGGTTGCACTCATACAGCTGATAGCGCAGCAATTCGGAGAAACGCTGCAAGGTATCCCTGGCAGAACTGTTTGACCGGTCGATCTTGTAATAAATGGTGTTCAGGGCATTGAAAAGAAAATGCGGGTTGATCTGGTTTTTTAACAATTCCAGTTCGGCTGTCAAATTCTCTCTTTCCAACTGGTCCACACGGTTCTGTGCCTTCATCCTGTCAAAAGCGAATCGAATGGCTGCGCCACTGGCCGAAACAAGAAAAACCAGGAAGTAGGACCCCAGGATCAGATCGGCCCAAAACCAGTAGAAATAATGCTGCCTGTATCTCGCAATATTTTCGCGGTAAGCAAATAGAGAGGTACCCGACAACCGCAGCTGGGTGAGGACGATCAGGGTTCCGCAGAAAAACAGAAGGCCTATGAAACTGCCAGCAAACAGACCATACCTTCGGCCATAGACGAGCCTGGGCAGGAGCCATTCAACGGTGACCATCATGGCTCCCACACTCACGGAAACATCGATCAGCGCGGAGATAAAAGATCTGACAGGGTCAATCATTCCGCCAATCTTGAATAAAAACCAAAAAATCAAAAAGCAGGCTGCAAATAGAAAATAATAATGCCTGCGGTTTGGCATCCTGCTCATGGGAAATGAACTTGGCACAAAAATACAGTCATAAATCAGGATCAGGGGGTACATTGGGTGAAAGGCAGTTTTTTCGGGGCAACCGGTATAATGCCTCCGTATACCCTCAAACTGTAACAAGTCGCGGAATTAATTTTTTCCGACCACATACCCTTTATAGCTTTAAATTCAAAATTTCAATATGAACAGAAAGCGTTTTCTCCACAACATGACGGCTGGTCTGGGTGGACTGGCCATTTTCGGCGGAATAGCCAGGGGACAATCATCAACAATGGCTGATCCGGAACCATATCCCATCGACCTGGTCAAGAATTTTGTCATTGCGGGCCACGGGGATTTCCCAAAAGTCAGGAGCATGGTGCAGGAATATCCTAACCTGATATATAGTAAATTTGACTGGGGGAACGGAGATTTTGAAGCTGCCATTGAGGGGGCCGGGCATGTGGGCAATCAGGAAATAGCCAGCTACCTGATTGATGAAGGATCCAGGGTCACCCTGTTCGTATTGACCATGCTGGGTAAGACGGACCTGGTGAAGCCAATACTGGACGCCTACCCGAAACTGGTGTTTGCTTATGGTCCGCATGGCTTCACCCTCCTGCACCATGCAAAAATGGGAGGGGTGGCGGCCCAGCCATTGTACAATTACCTCCAGGAAAAAGGCCTGAAGGAAACCTGGGTCAAGATCAAATAATGACCGCCGAATCAGATATAACCAACTGGATCAGGACCGGATCCAATGACCTCTTGCAGGAATACCTCGCAGAACACCCTCATGCTGCAGACGCAAAAACAGCAGAAGGAATTTCCCTTCTTATGATGGCAGTTTATTTCGGTAATAAACAGGCCGTCCGGATCATTAGCAATCACAAAACTTCACTGGATATCTTCGAAGCAACATGCACAGGGAATGATTCCGAGGTGCACAACCTGGTCAATTCCCGGCCAGAGCTGGTTAACAGCGTGTCCCCGGATGGATTCTCCCCCCTGGGCTATGCCTGTTTTTTCAACCAGGCAGGCCTTGCCCGTTATTTTCTGGAAAAAGGAGCAGATATCCAGGCAGCTTCGGCCAATAGCATGAAGGTAACTCCCCTGCATTCCGCCGCTGCCAGTTCCAACGCCGAACTTGTTCAACTCCTCGTCAGTTCGGGGGCAAACGTGCATGCCCGTCAAATGTCGGGATACACTCCATTGCACTCGGCCTCCAATAACGGAAATAAAGAAATAATCCGCATTCTCCTCGAAGCAGGGGCCCTGGTCAATGAAAAAACAGATAATGGCGAGACGGCTTTGTTTTTTGCTGAGAAGAACGGTCACAAGGAAGCTGTAGAACTTCTCCTCCTCAAAGGCGGACGATGATACCAGGGGTCTGGTAATTCCGTGATAACTTCTTCCTCAAGACTTTAACATCAATTTTCCCCAATTTGTCCAGTTTAGGGATCTTCATTCGTCAATAAAGCGTCATACATTTATACACATTAACTCAGGATCATGAAAGACTATCTATTATTATTCAGGGGGGGCCTTCATTTTCAAACGGCAACACAGCAGGAGATTGAGAAAGCCATGAAGAAATGGGAGGTCTGGATGAGCGAACTGGCTACTCAGGGCAAGTTTTCAGGAGGACAAAGACTTACTCCCGGCGGGACTGTGCTTAAAGGCCGAGAAAAGCAAATTATTGATGGACCTTATGCGGAAGGCAAGGAAATTGTAGGCGGCTACCTTTCGATCAAGGCCGGCGATATCAAGGAAGCGGTTGAAATTGCGAAGGGCTGTCCCATCTTTGATTATGGAGGTATTACCGAAGTCAGGGAAATAGCAACGGCCTGACAACTGGCGACTTTTTCCCCGGATGCACCCTGTGGTGCCTCAAAAATTTTCATAGCCGGAACCCGAGGCCGGTGTGCCATAAATCCATTCCTGGTTTCCGGTAAAGAAACAAGAGAAGGATTCGGGACCCTGCGCGCCAGGGTCATACCTGGCTTTTTTAATTCCAACCCGTTCTTCCTACCGGTGAGAAGAAGTGCCAGTACCGGGTGATAACCCCTCATCATTGACCCAGACCGAAAAACTTCTTGGAGGAAGTTCTATGTAAATCGTATTTTGACTGCTAACCACCGCGTATGGGAAACCGGAATGCTTCAACACATCAAAAAATCGAACGCCCTGCCTAATCTGTCCTCCATGTGTATTGATCTGGTGATCCACCTTGAGCGTCACGCCTGCAAAATTTATGGCAACCACTATGTCTTTTCCTGAAGGTCCACCACTCAGCTGGTACATGAGCGTTGTTGACTGGGCGGCGCCCTGTGCGGCGGAGATATAGTTGGTAGGTGGATTCAGATATGGAGCTGTTTCCTTGTTAAGATAGTCTACGGCTGTTGAATTATATATATATTTTTTGTGAAGGGCAATCAGGGAATCAATGGCCGGCTTCAGGTATACTCGCGGATAAAATGAAACCGATGTGCCAAAATAATCGGGATAGAATGCGCTGGGGAGCCCGATTGAATTGTCTGTGAAAATATAAGCGTAGGCAAGTAACGGGTCATTTTGCACCGGCTGGCCCGGACCACGCAGATCGTGGTTATTGATAAAAGTGACCACATGGTTACCGGAGCTGCCTGTTCCGGCATGAACGATGCCTGACTCATAAACATGGCGAACATCGTCCCCAAACAGGTCACAGGCATCCTTCAGGGCCGATCGCAACGGAAAATCGAAGGCCCTTACCTGGATGGACGTATCAGCTCCTCCGGTCATGGACCCAAGCACCGCTCCGATCCATCTTCCGATATTATCTTCACTGTCCCAGTATTCACCAACGACCAGGCCGGGATTGATCCCACTGGCATGCAGGGTAGTCAGCAAACCTCCGACAAACCGTGGATCAAAATATTTCACCGCATCCATCCTTAGGCCGCGTATGCCAATTGTTTTCCAAAGCCATTGGGTCCAGTTGGCAAGCACCGTTTGTGTATTCGGGTTGTCCTGGGCATAATCAGAGTAATAGTATGGATAGTCCCAGTCTCTGCCAAGGACACTGCAGTGGATCCCGTCGGGATGAAAATTGGAATAATTCATGGCCCCCTTTCCGCTGGGCAGGTGATTATAATTGGTATTGGTCTGAATCGTGAGTTGCCGGCTAATGTCTGCTGACTGCTGGGCATTCCACAATCCATAGATTCGGTGGTCGGAGTAGTTGGGGGGATCGCCATTCGGGAAACTGTTATTATGGATATAGATAAATAAGGTGTCCCCCGAGCGGCTAAAATCTGAACTGCCCAGGTGAATATGATATTGATCTGTAAAGCAACTGCCGCCTGCTGTCCGGGAACTGACAGAAATGCCGAGGGGGACCGTGATATCGGGCTCGCCGCAATCGGCTCCTCCATCAGGCCTCAGCTGAACAACCGGAGGCTGGTTCTGGTTCCCTTTCCTCCCGGTTTCCGCGTAGAAAGTGTACGGGCTGTTGAAATATTTTGGACTCTGCGTAAGGGAACTGAGCTTGATATAGTAATCTCCCGTGTCATTGCCGGTGTTACCGCCCAGCGGGAGTATATACCTGAATCTGTCCGATGGATACGGATTGTAGGACGGATCGTTATAGACGAATCCGGTACCACAACTAGGCGAAAGACCTCTGTCCACATATTGCTGCACTACCGGATTGGTTTCCATGCTGCCACCATCCCGGTGATTGTAAACAACATCTGCCACAGCATTGATTCCTTTTTCCCTGAATACAGAAATCACCCGGTTCACATCTTTTCTAGTCCCAAAACTGGTTGGGCCAAGGCCAAATTCCCCAAGGTCATACAGGTCTTTCGGATCATATCCACCACTGGTGCTCCCGGAACTGGTGCGTGAGAGGGGCGGAAGCCAGACATACGTAAATCCGCCATTTCCGATAGCCGCTGCCCGTGCAATCAAGGTATCTGCCCAGTTGCAATGGCAGCTGTCGGCAGTTTTGGGATAGCCCCAATACCAACCCTGCATCAGGAAATCCTGAGCTTTGGTTGCCAGGGGAAACGCATGGTATGTGATCGAAATCAAAACGCAAAGGAAAAACTTTTTCATAATAAGAATTTCTTATACGAATAATGGAAACTTGTAACAGACAGGCAATCTCCGGCGAAGCAACCAGCCAACAGGCCGGATAATCAAGGAACCCGTTTCCAGAGGATGGACCACCGGGGTTAAGGGGTTACTGTTAAAATACGCAATTCAATGGAACGATCAAATAGAGAAAAACCCCGAAAGATTGAGTTTTCCTTTCCAGAAATGCAAGGCTTGGAAATCTGGGAGTTTGGTCCTTCTCCGGTATAGTTCTCCCTGAATATTTTGAAGGCTGCGCCAAATGGACTATCTTGGCATACCTTTTTCAATTAAGAGGTAGTCCACCATGCTTCCCTGGCGAACAATTATTCAAATACAGGAAGATTGCGATCTGCCTGTATATCTGCAGATAGCCAACTGCATCATCCTGGAAATGAAGAAAGGAAGGATCGGTCCGGGCTCCAAATTGCCCGGAACCAGGCAGATGGCTGAACTCCTTCATGTACATCGAAAGACCATGGTCAGGGCTTATGACGAACTGGATGCCCAGGGCTGGATCAGCATGCTTCCCTCCAAGGGTACTTTTACCAGTAAGGAATTGCCGGAAATACACCCCCGAAGGCTTACAGAAAAAATACCAAGCAGAAATGTATTCCCAACCCGGACAGGGTATGAAGTTAAATTAAACAGCTGGCTGCGTGCCCCGGTTCTTACCTTCAGGAATATTACCGGCTTTCACGATGGCCCTGATATACGGCTAATGCCGGTAGAAGATATTGGCCGCACCTACAAAAGCATTCTTTCCTGGCCCGTGAACAGAAAATACATGACTTATGTGGAGATAGCCGGTGTTCTAAAATTCAGAAAAGTTCTCTCAGACTACCTGAATGGCACCCGGGGCTTGCAAACGACTGTGGAAAACATCATGATCACCAGAGGAAGCCAGATGGGACTTTATCTCCTGACCATAGTTCTTTTTTCAAAGGGAGACAATATCCTTTTAGGGGATACGAGCTATTATTATGCCGACCACCTCTTTAAATCTCAGGGCATGAACCTGATCAGGGTCCGGGTTGATGAATCCGGCATCGATGTCGATGAAATAGAAAAAATTTGCCAGCGCAGAAAGATCAAGGCCATTTATGTTACCCCCCATCACCACTATCCCACAACTGTTACCCTGACTGCTGCAAGGAGGATCCGCCTTCTGTCCCTGGCCGAAAAATACGGCTTCATCATCATAGAGGATGACTATGATTATGACTTTCATTACCTCAGCAGCCCCATCCTGCCCCTGATCAGTGCAGACACCCGGGGTATGGTCGTCTATATAGGAACGCTCAGCAAGACCATTGCTCCGGCTATACGTACCGGTTATATACTTGCCCCGCCCAACCTCATTCTGGAATTGTGCAGGATAAGGCAACTGATCGATACCCAGGGGGACCCGATCATGGAATTAACACTCGCCGAAATGATGGAAGAAGGTCTGATCAAAAGACACATGAAGAAGGCTCAGCAGGAATATCACCGGCGACGGGATTTTGTCAGCAATTATCTGTTTCAAAAATTATCGGATGTAATAGAGTTCAGGATCCCGGACGGAGGACTTGCCATCTGGGCCAAATTCAATAAATCATTTCCTCTTCCATCCCTGGTGGACAAACTCAGGGACCAGGGCATTATACTCTCCAACGGGCTCATCCATAATACTTCTCCTTCCATTTCCCTGAATTGCACACGCTTGGGTTTTGCCTGGATGAACGAAAAGGAATCCGAAAATGCCATCAATTTGCTCACCAAGACCATCAGGTCAAAAATTTAAGGCAGTACTCCCCTTAAAGGATTCCGATCAGGAAAGGGCATGCAGGCAACCAGCTTATCCGGACTACCTGGTCAAAATAAACTGGCTACAATGGTAGTCCAAATCGCTCCTACCTTTAAGTCATCAAAAAAATTTTACCATGAAAAAGATCATTGCCTTATTCTACCCCGTTTTGATCGGGCTTCATTCATTGGGGTTTGGAACAAAAAATGTAAACGAAAAAGTACTGCAGATTTTCAAGGAAAGCTTTCCATCGGCCAAAGAGGTGAAATGGACGGAGTCAGGAGAGTCCTACACAGTGTATTTCCTGGAGGACAGCATCAGGACACGCATAACTTATGATAAAAACGGAGGGTTCGTCAATTCCTTCAGGTATTATCAGGAGAAAAACCTTCCTTATTACCTGCTGGCGAGTCTGAAAAGGAAATTTCCGGAAAAAAGCATCTTCGGAATCACTGAGGTAGCGACAGAAGATGAAATAGAGTACTATGTAAAACTGGAAGACCGAAACGTATGGCTCACGGTGAAGCTCGACAGTGAAGGTCATCTTTCTTTTGTTGAAAAATTCAGGAAGGCCTCCTGAGCATGCCTTTGACCAAGAAGCCTTATCCCGCCTCTGAAGGAGCGCAAGAGTTTTCTTGCGCTTCGTTTCTTTTGGAAACATGTAAATGTCAGTTTGCCAGATCCGTAGTTGCAGGTATCAATGAAGGACGGCCCTTCAGGGTCTTTTAACGTCGATTGTAACTAGCCTGCTTCCAGGGATTCCTTCAACAGTGATCCCCTGGACCATAATGGCATATTGCCCTGGAAGATCTGAACTGTAAAATGAAAGAGAACTCTTCCCGTTTGTGCCTGTCCTGATTTCCGGGGACCAAAACAGGAGATTCCTGAAATCAGGAACCGGGCTTTGCCGGCTGCTTTCTGTATCATATTGGGGCGCATAAAACTGTCTTTGCCGCTGGATTCCGTCGAATTCCACAACAACGGAGCCGGGATCGAGTTCAAATCCTGCCAGATCCCCCTCGTAGGTCTGATAACTTACGATGCCCGTATTTGCCAGGGACCCCTGAAAAAAGAGGCCGGCAACCACATCAATTTTCTGGATTTTGAGGGGGTTAAATTCCATGATCCTGTTCAGATCGAATACGGGGACACCATCGAGCAGTACCAATGGCTCTGAATCAAAGAATTCTTTCATCACCGTATTGTTGACCCTGAAATAATATTTATCCGACTCCTTTCTGACGCGGACATCAGCGACATATTCCCGCATTACTTCTTCCATGGTCTTGAACCTCGTATATTCATCCAGATAATATTCCCGGTCGGCGTATCCATAAAACTGTGTAGTATCGGCCTGGGGAAGAAGATAGAGGCGATGCTTGCTGTCCAACCGGTAGGTGTTTTCGACCTGCATGTTGATACTACGGTCCAGTAGCTGGCTGCGCCATTCCCCAGGATAGTCGAATTCAGGCAAATTGGCTGCGGAGAACAGGTCGGAAAAGGAGGATTGAATGTCTACAGAATAATTGCTGTCTGCCCGGCTATTGAGAGCAGTGATGATCTCGCTGTTGCCATAAATCATTTCAGGGAAAAACCGGATCCTGCCGCTGCTGTCACTGACAGAATTGGTGAAATTGAATTTTTTTCCCGGCACTGAAAGGTAGGCCATGATGTTTTTGCCTGGCTGGCCGTTGACTTTGCTTGAAATTTTCCCCTTAATAACGATTCCCTCAGTCTCTGGCATAAAGTCGAAATACGGCTTCTGGTCCATCATCACCTCTTCCCATCGGAACCTCCTCCACCCCTGGGTAAGCATCAGGTTGTCCAGGGCTTCTTGCACCTGTGGATCATTTTGATCAAAATAGTAGGAAGGAGACTGGATTTTACCCTTGAGCTCCGAGGCGAGAAGCAGATAGCTCCGGATATCCTCCGAAGAGGAATTCTGCAGGGAATCCAGCATGAATACAGACATAGACATTTCTGAACTAACCGGAGTACCGGACTGGTCTGTGGCAAGAATGTCTAAATCTATCCTGTCCCGGGTCGTGAATTCAGTCTTTCGTGAATTTACTTCAATGGACAACTCCCTCTCGGGACGTTTGCAATACAGGCGCTCACAGACAGGTTGTCTTTTGCTATTAAACAGGGTGAATGCCGAAACCCCTTCCCCAAGGACAGCCCTGTCGATATAGAAAGTAGCTTCCCCCGAAGCATTCAGGCGTGCTGTCTTGATCGTCTTTATTAATTGGCGGGTATGTGCCAGGAGAAAGACTTCCTGATCTGCCCCCTGAATATTTGCGAATACAGAGATTTTCAGTCTGCTCCCCTCCTCCCGCAAACCCATGACGTAGCCTTCATCCTGTATTTCCGGCAAGGCTCTCCGGATCACCATATCACGTGTTTTGACGATCGCCGTGTATTGTTCCTTATTTACCGGTTTAAACGAAAACCGGCCCATACCAAAATGCAGTGAACGGAACCTCACCACGGTATCGTTTCGATGGTTGATGATAACCCCCTGACAATCCGTCCCCTCTCCAGATCTTCCCACCGCCTTGAACCCTACAACAGATTCCAGCCCCGTCACCAGGTTGCCTCCTTCCGGGAAAAACTGAACATCGATGCTGTCGGCGAGCCGGGGCCGAAGGACCGGCACTTCCCTTAAGGTGTTGACAATTGTCAGCGGTTGTTCAAAATAATAGTCCGGACTGAAATTTTTCATCCAGCTGGTGTAAGCCCGCAACTTGAAGTGGCCCGATCCAAGGGATACCGGCAGAGAAAACGATCCGCTTCCCCTGCTGTCCTTCATTTCAATCTTGGCCTGCAGGACAGGTCGCTGGTCCTTGTCGAGTACCTCCACGTAGGCAATGCGGCTTAGCGAGAGAGGTTTGTGATAATATCCATCCAATTCATATATCGTGAACCAGATCGTTTCTCCCGCCAGGTAAAAAGTCTTAGCAACATGAAGGAATAGTTTTTCCTGGAAGTGATGTAACTGAAACTGAACAAATTGCTCCTTGAGTCCTTCTGCATCTTCCTGCTGGGCAAAGGCAATTCGTCCTGTCAGGAAGAGGACAGCAAAGGGCAGGAAACTTTTCAGCCTGATCATATTGACATATTTATTTCGGAATTCCTTCATATTCGTTTATTACCAGAACAAAGGCTGCTGATTTGTTCCGCCCATCAGCGTACAGTCCAGGCAGGTTCTTTTAGCAATAAAAAGGGTTCCATTGGATACAAAATAGTAGGGTGCATAGGATGTATCGGGGTAATTGTAAACCAGATAATTGACAGTATCCTGGGCAATGAATTTTAATGAGCAGGCCGATTGCCCCAGCGGATCAAAATTCCAGTTCGAAACCTGACTGAAATCTATAAATATTCTCTTTTGTTGCTGGCTGGCTGCACTTGCAAATCCGACCACCGGTTCAGCAGGATCCTTCAGCGACCGGATATTTCCGGCAAGCTGGCTGGGCTGGGGATCAAACAGGGTCCCCAGTTTTTGCGAATTTGACCGAATGGTTTCCCAGTAATGGTATGCTTCCCTGGTCAGCGCATATTGATCGAGAAGTATGCTATACCGGTAGAAAAGCCGGCTGTCCTTGTTGGGAATAGTCAGCAGAGGCTGCATGCTGATCACGTCCTGGTTTAAGGTGATGTCCGTTCCAAGCAGGAGGTCCGTAGACTGACGGTTCATCCAGCAAACATGTACCTGGTTGGTGGAATCCCTCAGGTAGATCAGTCCGTTGGAAACCCCGTAGAAGGTCACCAGAGGGCTTTGGTATTCCCAGGTCTCCGAATAGTCCCACCAGTAGAACCTGCTGCTGTCCAACGGATCGTGTGTATTGATAAATATGGTCACATCCTCATTTTGCCGCCAGCTCACACTGTCGATCGGCGGGGTCTGCCTGCAGGAGACAAAATCAGACTGAAACTGGTCTCGGTCCTGGGTAGAGATGTCCAGCCGGTACAAGTCGGAATTATCAAGGCTTAGCATATCGCTGGTGTAACTACCCCCGGGCCCCGGGTTAAGCGTGTAACGGGCTCCACTCTTTCCTTCAATGGATACATTTGCATTCAGTTCGGGAACATTGCTGTTGGAATCTGAAAGGTTCACGGTTCGGGAAAGAAAAATCGTCGTTGCTGCATTACTGTTGCAATTGATAATTCCTCCCACCACCAGGTAACTGTTGTTGGACTGTTTCAATTTTGGCTGGTAAGCTTTTCGGCAATGAAAGAACGACACCAGAACCAGGAAAAAAAAGAATATATTTCTTCTTTTCTGCATTACCTGCTAGAATTTTAGATTGAATGTTACAAAAGGAATCGCCGTTCCGAAGATGGACAGCTGGTAACCTTTGACCTTTCCGTTTTCCACTACATAATAAACAGAATATGCATTTTGCCTGGCTGTCAGGTTATAGACACCAAAGGACCAGGAATTGTGCGTTTTCTGCTTCACCTTATGATTACCTTCAATCGTAAAGGAAAGGTCCGTCCTGAAATAATCCGGAATGCGATACTGGTTTCTGTCCGAATACAACAAACCAATGGTATTGCCCCGGTAAAAGACAGCGATGGGCAGGGTAATCGGCCTGCCTGTACTATAAACGACATTCATCGATACACTGTACCGCAGGGAAAACCTGTAATTCCCTATAAAATTCAGGACGTTGGGTTTATCATAGCTGGCCGGGTAATAATTTCCCTGGTTGATAGTCTGACCGGCCAGGGCATCATCCTGCTTCAAAAAAGTCCTCGAGTAGGTATAGCTGAGCCATCCGTTCAGTCTGCCTGTAGTTTTCTTTAGCAGGAACTCGATTCCATAGGCCTTACCATTGGTATTGACGACATCGGTTTCCATATGCGGATTCAGCAGCAACACGGCACCGCTTTTATAATCCAGGTAATGCCTGATTTGTTTATAATAGGCTTCCACGGAAGCCTCGATGGAATTTGACCTGAAATTTCGGTAGTACCCCAGAGAAATCTGCGCTCCCTGCTGAGGCTGGATATAAGGGTCACTCAATTTCCAGATATCTGTCGGAGAAATCGTAACTGTGTTGGACAGCATGTGAATGTACTGCCGGGTGCTGTTAAAACTGAGCTTGATGGAGGAGGTTTCATTCAGGATATATCGCAGCCCGATCCGTATTTCGGGAGCATGATAGGTCTTGATTACCTGGCCGGATTTATATACCGTGGTATCCAGAATCGTCGTCGTGTCTTTGGGCACACCGGGCTCATAAGTGTATTCATCATGCGGACCCAGGTAATTGAACAGCGAATACCTGATCCCGGCCGAAAGAACAAGATTGGCATTGATGTTATAGTCATCACCAAGATAGAGAGCTGATTCCAATCCCTGCTCGGGAGGTACTGCATTTTTAACGACCAGCGACTGGGAACCTTCGGGTTCGAAAGTGCCCGGGTGTAATTTGTAATACACAGCATTTAAACCAAAGCTTATCGTGTGATTATTGCCGGGGGAATAACTGAAATCAGACCGGAAGGTTTGCTGATCGATCTTAAAACCCAGTTTGAACGCATTGACCGGATTATCCGAACTGGAAACAGAGTACTGGTAATGATCTGTACCCAGGGTAATGGAGTTATACAGCTTATTGGAAAAAAGATGCTTCCACTTGATGTTGGCATTCAGATTTCCATAACGGTATGTAGTGTCGTTGGTCAGGTCAAAATAATCGTTGCTGACATATCCGGTCAGGTACAGCGTATTTTTGGCATTCATGATATGAGTCAGATGTAAGCTCACATCGTAAAATCCGGCCTTGCTGTTGCTGTAGGCTGTATTGGGCAGCAGGCCAAGGATATAGTTTGAATAGGTTGTTCGGGCTCCCACGATGAGGGATGTCCGGTCCTTCTGGATGGGGCCTTCCAACGTGAGTTTGCTGGTCAGCGGTCCGATCCCCGCTATCCCTGTCCACTTTTTGTTGTTGCCATCCTGTCCGGTAATATCCAGCACTGAAGACAACCTCCCTCCATATTTTTCAGGTATTGAGCTTTTATATAATTCTATTCCTTTGATCACATCCGGGTCAAAGGCAGAAAAAAATCCAAACAGGTGGCTTGGATTGTAAATAGTGGCGTCATTGAACAAGATCAGGTTCTGATCTGTGGATCCCCCGCGAACGTTGAATCCATTTGAAGCCTCCCCGGCGGATGTCACACCCGGCAAAGTCAACACGACCTTCAGCACATCCGTCTCCCCAAACACTACCGGAACCTGCTTGATGGTGCGCATGGATAATTTGTTTACGCCCATCTGGATGCTCTTGATGTTGGACGTTTTTTCCGCAGATACGGTTACTGCCTTTAAGCTGACGATATCCTCCTGCATGTCAACATTCAGTTTACCATCGGCGTACAGGATGATCTGTCGCCTGGTATCCTTCATTCCGGCGCTGGTAATGCGCAGGATATGTCTGCCCCTGGTAAGTTCGAGGGAATAATACCCGTACTGGTCCGTACCAGCTCCGATGGACAGGGAGTCAATCATGATGGTTGCTCCGGGAATGGCTTCACCGCTTTTTATCTCCCGGACGTACCCGGCGAGGGTAGCGCGAGCCGGATAGACGGATGGATTTTTTATGCCAATCTCATAGATCCTGTTTTCAGGCAGCACTTTTAGCTGGTTAAGACCCGCAGGCTGGGGATTTGGTTCCTGACCCGCAACCGGCTCTTTTTTGTTCCGGATGGCCGGGTCGCCCGGAAGCTGTGTGATGATTTGAAATTGTCTGCTGATAAAGACCCGGTCGAGGGAATCAACTGAATAGTGAAGGCCGGCAGACACAAACGCAGAGTCCATTAATCTTGATACGCTAAGGTCATGGGCATCAATTTGGATCACTATGGAATCTGTTTCAGCGGGGTCATAATAAAAATGGAAATTCGAGATTGACGACAATTCTCTGATGAACTGGTCAAAGTGGTATCCCCGGAAGTCACGGGTTACCGTATGGTGGTCCTGTGCCTCCAGACCGAGACAACCAAGAGACAAGAGACATAAAAAAAAACTGCGGCTCATTAAGGGCATATTATTTTTTTAATGACCCATAGTAGGCAATTATCATTTTTACGGATTCGTCATTTATATCCCTGGTCCTGATACCTTTGGCCCTGGCGAATTTTTTCAGATCATCTTTCCTGTCTTTTAATACCTTTATGGCCTCCCTGATGTCTTTTATTTTATAAGCCTGACCTTGAAAGGACAAATAATAGGTATCATATTGTCTGTATACCGGTGTACTGTCTGAAATGTCCAGTGGCATTTCGAGTCTTTTCTGCCGTTTCACGTATACCTGGACTATTGTATCGTCAAATATCAGATCAAAAAATCCCGGAGTTTTTTGCCCGGATTCTGTACTGTCAGGGGAGAAATGGACAAACCGGTGGCCGAACACAATAAAGTATTCAATCTTTGGAGAGATCAATTTGATCGGGAAACTGGCGGAATAGTCCTTGACGACTATATCGTCATACAGCATATCATAATGCATAGGAACATCGCGATAAAGTACACCTCCATAAGAGACAATACCATTTGCCAGGCTGTCTGATTCGAAATACGGATGGCCTTTTACCCTCAGGCCGTACTGAAAATATTCGTTTCCTGTATAAATGTGACGGTTGATTCTGACGGTATTCCTGTAGAGACTTTGGAGGGTGTCCAGGGACCGGGTGAAGAATGATGAATCACCCGGGGCTGACTGGGCCAAAAGACAGGACCCAATGAACAAGGCAGGAAAAAGAAAAACCAGTTTCAGATAGACCTGTCTCAAGATAAAGTTTACGAGCGTTTTGGTTTGAAACAAAGCAACCAGGGCAATTTAAGGATAAACCATGATAAATATTCCGGTTGCTGTCCTGCTTCCGGAGACTCATTTCCAGCACTACATTTAAATGTATATTTTTTTGCCAGAACCTGGGGCGAAAAATGATAGGCAACCTGCAGTTCGTGATGAACGGGTGACTGCAGTCCCTACTCACGATGACACCTATCGCTTTTTTGTCATGAATTCATTTTCCCCTTCATTACGCGATTCCCGATTGATGCTGAATTGTTAAAATTCATGGCAGAGCGGAAAATATAACGGTCCTTAAACATCTGAATCTTATGGTGGGTTGGCCTGACGGTATTTTTAACGATTATTTTTCAGCGCCCACCCGAAAAAGACCTTGTAAATATTGTCTTGACAGGTACCAACATTCTTAACCATGAATCGCCTAAACCTGTTACATCTGTTTACCGGATTATCTGCCCTCCTCATCTTAGCCTGTGATCCGTCTAACCCATCCAAGACACAAAACGGAAACTGGGTTTACCGCGGAGATTTTAACGGTATGTCAAGAAGTGAATCAGTTTCTTTTGTAATCGGCGACAATGCCTATGTAGGCACCGGGGTCGATAACAACTTTACCCGGTATAATGATTTCTGGCAACTGAGCCTGTATGGAAGCAATTGCAGCTGGTACCAGGTGGCCACAGCCACAGGCATGCCTCCGCGCTCGTCAGCTGTTGCATTCAGTGTGGCCGGGCAGGGTTATGTGGGAACGGGGACCAATGGAACGATTGCTTACAGTGATTTCTGGCATTACGATCCCCTGGCAAACAGGTGGAACCAGATAAGCGGGATCGGAGACAAGCTGAACGGACCTAGCCCCAGGTATGATGCTGTGGCCTTTGGAATAGAAAGTGTAGGATACGGATATGTGGGGACAGGAAATAACTACCTGGGATATCTGAAAGATTTCTGGCAGTATGATCCGGTCAAGGACGAGTGGACCCAAAAAGTGAGCTACGACGGAACCAAGAGGACAGGTGCCATTGCCCTTGTATACCATAACCAGGGCTACCTGGTTACTGGTCTTGGAACGGGGGGAGTCGCAGTCAATGACTTCTGGAAGTTTGATCCAAGCCTGCCGGATTCATCAGCCTGGACCCAGATGAGACATATTAGCAATTACAGTCCCGAAGCTTATGACGACAGCTATACAACCATTGCCCGGTGGAAAGGGGTAGGTTTTGTCATGGCGGGAGTCAGGTCAAACGGAGGCGGGGACAAAGCTTATATCACGACCGGGATAAATGGATCATTGTACACCTGGACCTGGGAATATGATTTCGCAAGCGACCTGTGGACTGAAAAGACCCCTTTTGAAAGGTCCGCCAGGCAGGGGGCAGTTGGGTTTAGTCTGAGAAACCGCGGATTTGTCGCACTGGGTATCAGTGGAGGAACAAACTTCGAAGACCTCAATGAATGGTTTCCGGATGAAATGGAAAATCCCTACGATTGATAACTCGAACACGGCCATCCTTATTGAAGTAAGGCCATGAGTATTTCTGTTTTCAGGTTGTCTGCCTTTTCTGAAAGTTTTCCGTCAACCAGGACGCCCAGGTTAGTAGCAAGGAAAAGATAGGTCTTGTGGGAAGGAATATAGATCAACCCGCAGCCGGCACCTACTCCCCCACCCCCATGCCCATAGGCGGGAATCCCTCCCAGATCAAGGTAGAACATGCCCATCCCATATTTGTCCCTTCCCTTTTCGTCCTTGACAAAACGCATCATTTCCCTCATGGAACTGTCCCGGAGGAGTTTTCCTTCGAAAAGGGCCTTTAGAAAAAGTACGGCATCCGCAGGGGTGCAAACAATACCGTCATCGCCCTTGGAACAGGAAACAGTCATTTTCTGCAGGGGGGTGACATTGGCTGCAAGGCCGCAGTTGAGTATATCCCAATATGACTCCGGGAGGTTGAGGCCGGATAGGTACTGATTTCCGTGGCCGTAATAGCTGTTTTGCAAATGAAGTTTTTCAAAAACCTGCTTTCTGATGTATTCAGCATGGTCCCCTGTGACCGCATCCCCAATCAGGGAAAGCAAAAGGTAATTGGTATTCGAATAAGAGTATTTGCTGCCAGGGGCGAAGAGCAGTTCTTGTCCTTTTATTGCCCGAAGACAGTCCTCTGAACCAAAATTGTCTGCGGGATGCATCATTACTCTTGAGACAAAGCCCGGTTGGTCATTGTATTCCGGGATACCGGAAGTATGATTCAGCAGCATCCTGACGGTTATTTTGGCCGGGTCCGGAATGCCGGTGCTGTATTTGGATGGAAGATACTTTTCAATGGGAGCATCCAGTTCTATCCTCCCCTGCTCCCTGAGAAGAAGAATTTCAACAGCCATGTACATCTTGGTTACGCTCTGCACGTACTGCAGGTGACAATTTTCCATGGCAATCTTTTTTTCCAGGTTCGCGAATCCGGCAGAACCTGCCCACCAGCCCTCAGATTCTGTAAACACGGCCAATGAAACACCTGGCAAAGGGACCGGGGCATATTTTTTAAGAATTGAGTCCAGTTTAGCGCCCTTTGAAAAACCGGAATTAATGGAAATTCCCAGATCGCAGGAGGGTTTACCCGGGGAATGGGACTGCGCAAACAAGTAAGGTATACAAATAAAAAGTGCCGGAAGGGAAATAAGCCTCTTCATGTTTTTTTTCGCAAAGTAAAGGTCCCCGGCCCGGTTTGCAAGTTGCTGGATAGGATAATCCATGAGATGTAGCAATTTTCAGCATGAAAGTAGCCAGGTGGAATTCTTCCGGCCCAGGAGGATCCTGAGCTGTACCAAGTTGATAGATGAATTGCAGTCAGTCTTTTATTTCTTCCGGTATGAACCATCTCTTGAAACGGGATGCACGAGTCCTGCTAACCGAAACCATCGCCGGAATACTGGCGGATGATTTCACCAGGATTTCAAGTTTTCCATCACCGGCGTTTTTAAAACCGGTTACGGCCCTTCGATGGAGCAGATACTGCCGGTTAAGGCGGAAAAACAGCTCGCCGGGCAAGAGCTCCTCCATTTTGTCCAGGGACCGATCTGCGATGTATTTCCTGCCTTGCCATGTTTGCAGGTAGGTGTAACCTGCCTCTGAATAGAATCCCAGAATTTCGTCAAAATCAATCAACAATTGTTGATTGCCCTGCCTGACAGTTATACCACCTGCCCTCAGCTTTTTTTCTTCCACCCGGGACCTTTCCGACCTCAGCCACTCATTGTAATAGTGCATCCCGATGTATATGCCATTCAGTACAAGGAACCAGATTGAAATGATAAATATATCATAGGTATAAAAGTTTATGATAGCAGGGCGTCCCCTGGCTATCCAGCTCACCAGCTCCGTCAGGCAAATGATTACGGCCAGGCCCGCCGAAGTGGTCAAGAGGACCTGGACAATGATTCTTTTCCTGGGGCTTGACCGGTATGGCATTCTCTTGTCCAGGTAGATAATGATGCTGCGTACTGCCCACCAGGCCAGCCAGCCTTCCGCGGTGTCAATGGAATAGGTCAGGATGAGCAGTCCGTTAAACTTTATGTGGTTGTAGGTGAGGTAATAATTAAAAGCACTGATAAAAGCAATGGCAATGAGGAAAAACCTTACATCACGATATTTTGATCCTGTCTCCATTTAGCCTAAATATCACAAAAAAGGCTGAAAAAAAATTGGTGGTGGGCTATAATTGACTTTCACTGAGTAATTTCATATTATTTGCCACAGCTGGTTCGAAGGGAAAAGTAGAGACATGGGAATTCCGGGCGGCAAATTCTGACGCAGGTCCTTCCGTTCCAGAACCTTAGCCTTTCAATCATCCCATTCCAGGATGATCTTGCCTGTATGCACACTTTGTTCCAGAAGACGATGGGCAGCGGCTGCTTCCCGGTAGGAAAAGGTCTGAAATATTACTGGTTTGAATTTTCCCTCCTCAATGATCGGCCAGACTTTTTCAAATACCGAACGGGCAAGTCGTTTTTTGAATTCGTAGTCCCTGCTTCTTAAGGTACTGCCGGAAATCGTCAGTCTTTTTCGCATTACCTGCAATAAACTGAGTGTGACCTTGTCTCCACCAATCACATTGATGTGTATTAGTCGCCCGTCCTGCCTTAAGATATTCAGGTTTTTCTGAAAATAATCGCCGCCGATTATATCCAGGATAACGTCCGCTCCTTCTTCTTTCAGGATGGATTCGAAATCATCGGACCGGTAATTGATGTACTTGTCTGCCCCCAACTGCAGGCAATTCTTTCCTTTTTCATCCGAACCCACTGTGACGATAACCCTCGACAAAAGGGAGTGTGCAATCTGAATCGCAGTGATGCCGATGCCGCTGCTTCCACCGTGAACAAGCAGGGTTTCTCCGGGGCGGAGACCTCCCCGTTCAAATACATTAGACCAGACCGTAAATACGGTTTCAGGAAGGCCTCCGGCCTGGGTAAATGTCCATCCCTTCGGGACAGGCAGACACTGGCCCTCCTTAACCCTGACGTATTCCGCATAGCCTCCCCCAGCCAGCAGGGCACAGACCTTGTCCCCCGGTTTCCACATAGTAACCCCTGGGCCGCACGCGGCAATAATCCCTGCGGCCTCCTGGCCGGGAATTTCGGCCGGGGCGCCTTCCGGAGCAGGGTAATGGCCCGTACGCTGCAAGATGTCGCTTCTGTTCAGGCCCGATGCTTTTACCTTGATTAACACCTCATCCTCAATCGCTCGGGGTGTTGGAAATTCTTTTACTTCCAAAACATCAGGCCCGCCAAATTGGGTAATAACAATTGCTTTCATTGCATTAATCCTTAAAAATACCAAAGGAAATAATCTGCATACAGTCCCATTCCTGTAGGTAACGGCAAAGTTGGGAATTTTATTCGGTTAGTAAAGGTTGCCGGAAGTCATTCCGTCATCGGAAGCCCGTGTCCGAATCTTGATAATATTATCCAAAATCAGCCAATGCGGTACCGTTATTTCACGGGTATCATAAAAATGAAGGTCATTTTCCTTGGCAAGTTTGTTTACGGATTTTACATTAGCCCTAGACAAATACGTGCCTCGATGGAATATCTTACTTTGAAAACCTCGCCGTCTTCCCACCCACCTTTGCATTCATGCTGTCCAAAATGCAAGTCGACCCAGATTACCTCCCAGCAGAAAGGATACTCCGGAGGAAAGGCTCTTGCCCTGGCCCTGGCATTCGGCGGCCTGGGTCTTTCAGCTCGTCATGCGACCAGGAAGATTCTCATCACCTGTCAGAACTGCGGATATCAGTGGATACCCGGCGGGCAAATGGCTAAAGAGGTAAGTCCCATCAAAAAGTACCGTATTTCAACCTGGAAATGGATCAGGGTAATGTCTATCATTATGACACTTATTACGGGACTGACAGACATTTTCATGTTACTTATACCCAAAGATCAGAATGAGGTAATAATCTGGACTGTCCTGGCGATTTTTGCGCTGCTGACCCTCATGTTTATTTCGCTATCCAGGACGGCCAGAAAAGAAATCTTCCTGCAAAAAAAGGAAAACCAGAAGAGATATTTTGATTCCTTTGACGGTTAGAGGTATTCAGGTGGCACTCAGAGAGTATTAGAAGTGCTGTTAGCTTGGGCATGCATCAAGGTTAATGTAGGAATTATCCTATGCCGGACCGGGGTTACAATATCACATGGGAGGTTTAGTTTCTATTTGCAGTAGTCTTCCGCTGTGGTGTCAGCGGTGGTAAACTTTCTTCCTGCCTTCTTTTCCTGAATAGTTGGACATCAGAATAAGAAACACCCAAAACCAGATTACAGAGAACAAAAAAGCAGGTAAGCAAAAAACCCTGACAAAGAGCTACGATATCACGAAGACTCGGTTGTACCATAAAAAATTCCCAGGAATACCAGCAGTTTATCGCTGTTAACCAGAAGATGCATCCTGCGACCCAGAATAAGACCTTGTCGTTCCCTTCACACATCCAGAAGACAAAATGGATGACTTTTTCTTTTAGCCAGGTAAACCATTGCAAGAAAATTACCAGGAACCAGAAGCCTGAAATGAAAAGTAATCCTATTACGTAACCAGGTTGGTGAATGATGTAGCGAAAGCCGATGGGTGTGTGTGAATAGGTAATCCGCGTGAACGTAAACTCGAGGAGGAAACAGGCAACGAGACAAAGCAGCACACAAGCAATCGACCTGAGCAGGAGCATGATGGGTGATTGAGAGTACCTAAAGTTACGACCAGATATATATATGTAGTTTTTACCGGTCTTAATAAGGACAGTACTTCATGGTAAATTTACGGAGGACCGGAGATTGAAGAAGTCGATTTGTCCAGGGGCAAATGGATTGAAACCTTTCGCCAGGGCTTCCTTTAAGAAATAAAAGGATTTCTTTTCAAAGGTTGATGATCGGAAAAATGAACATGGCAGCATGAAAGCAGCCGCTGGTCAGAGGCTGTGGCAATCTGATGAAATTTAACCCAATAAGGCAAAGGTAAACCCATTACTAATCTTTCATCTACTGATGGTTACCAGTTACTGGAAAACATCTGATTATGGCAATTGGGATTTTTTTGAAAGAAAGTCATCTTGCTACCCGCAGTTTCCGTTCCTGTTCCTCCCTCACTAACAAAAGTTTGTAAGAAAAATAGTACTTTACGATGTTCCGAACGTAGGTCGTTGTTTCGCGACCAATCTTTTCCGAAGCCACTATTTCAACGTTGGTCAGCCACACGTCCGGGTTTAGCCCTCGTGCAGCTGCAATTTTACGCAATCGATCAATTTTGCCTGGGCCTGCGTTGTAAGATGCAAAGGCAAAAAGAGATCTGTTGAATTCATCAAAATGCGCGTCCCGGAAATTTTTCGACATGATAAAGGACATGTATTTCGTTCCAGCATGTATATTCGGCTCAGTTATGGTTATGTCGCCTACCTTCATTTGCTTCCCTGTTCCGGGCATTACCTGCATCACGCCTATTGCTCCAACCGGACTATGTACTCTTTGATTGAGTGCTGACTCCTGGAATCCGACTGCCGCCAGCATCAATGGATCAAAGTCATACTGCCTTCCATATTTTTCGAACAACCGAATGATTTCCTTGTAGCGTTTTGCATTACCAGATTTTGTCGGGTCCTGGAGATATTTAACTTCCCGGTTGTACTTTTTGAATCGGTATACCATGTTTCCCTGTCGCTTCTCAAAATGGTAATAGAAATCCTTTAATTCCGCAGTTAGCAAGGGGCTATTCTTCCGAAAGGCACAACCAATATGCCCACCCCTGCGCACAGCGACATTTTCATTTAGTACTATATTGGGAAGAATCTGCGCCCACATCTTCGCCTTCCAGTCGTCTACCACAATCGCTGTGATAATGCCTGCATCGAGCATTTCCATGAGGTCTTCATCTTCGAGATCTTCAGACATAATTTGGAATTTGACAGGAGCCATTCCCTTATCTGCAAACGTTTTATTCAGCGTTTGCAAGCTTTCATAATAGCTTGAGGATGTGCGCACACTAACCGTCCTGCCAGACAACTGTTCCACATTGGATAGCGGGCCATTCGTTTTGCTGGTTAGAACAATTTCTGAGACGTTTGTCAGATCCTCTGGAGCAACAAAATCCACCTGCGTCAATCGCTCCTTTGTATCCGTAAGATTGGCTGCGGCTATGTCTGCAAGGCCGTGAACAAGATTTGGTATCAATTGATCACGAGGTGTGAGAATGAAGATTACAGTAATAGGGATATTGTGAAGTTTTCTGTGATATTTCTGGTTGAGGAACCGCTCAAAATCCCGAAAATTATCGGCCGAAATGCCACGCTCCCTCCCCTTATCATTAAAAAAAAGAGTCCTGCTGTAAGGTACTTCAACTCGAATGATTCGACGTTTACGCATGGTATCGAAATCTCCCATATACACCTTACGGGCTTTAAGCATCGACAAAATGAAGCTGTCTGACTTACTATTGTACGGACTTTTTGAAGGTTCTTGTATTGTGCCCTGAGCAGCTCGGCTGTTTGAAGGTTTATCTATCGTGTCCTGCACTGCTCGCCTATTTGAAGTATCTGGATTGACAGCCCCCTGTTGATCGTTTCTGCGTGAGTCCTTGCAAGCGGTACCAAGCAACAGAAATAAATGTTGAAATCCTATTAGGAAAAATGTTTTAGCATTCATATTTCACTGTGTCAAGGCCCTACAATAAGTAATGATCCAAAATTATGATTAGCAAAAAATTCTTTCCCCTTTTGAACGGCTAAATATCCATCTAAATTCCGATTCGCTCAATAAAGGTACAATAATTGCTATTGGGGGCATGAAGTATAAACCCCTAAATATCCCTCCCTCTTCATCTTCATAAACTACCGGTAAGGGCCCATAGCAATATGGAATTGTTTTGCCTACTTCTGGATCAGTTCAAGAAAGGTTTCGCGATTGCAAGGCAACTCGAAGTATTCGTATCTGGATTGCATCGCAAGCCATATCTTTTCTTTCACAAAACCAATAATTCATTTGATTTGAAACATTTAGCCCGAGCTATCAAAAGAGAGCGTAGATAATGCTTTTGGTTAAAGAAAAAATGCAAATGGGTCAGCTGGTGGACCACACTGGAGTCGAACCAAAGTGACCAAATTCTGCGTGCCTGCGGAAATCTTATTACCAAGTTTTGTGAACGGACAGTACATGAAAGGATTGAAATTTCTTGATCCGGATCAAGTCTTTGCTGATCAACCTAGTTTCCCGATCCATGATCTGATATTTTGGAATTTGACTAATGGTCTCATAACCTTGACGTTAATTCCTATTGTCAGTTCCCATAATGGCTAGTTCATATTAGTCATCCACCTCTTCCGTTTTGCTTCAGTCCTGACCTCATGCGCTGCATTGTCCAATTAAGTCTTCATAAATTCTTGCAGGCTACTTTGTGCTTGGCTTATAAAAAATATTAATTGGCATTGGGTCGTCTGGCGTTGCATCTTTAGTATCAGCAAGCATTTCAAGCTCATTGCTCTGTAA